>ERZ857882.1071-NODE-1071-length-33039-cov-9.555421_pt1 | contig 33039 bp, 34 predicted proteins | sample MGYA00519697_ERZ857882 | MGnify/ENA primary metagenome ERZ857882 (study PRJEB31778, sample SAMEA3449373) | human gut metagenome | biome: human gut; feature: human-associated habitat; material: faeces | place: United Kingdom | collected 2010/2012 ...
ATTTATTCCTTAACTTTGATTAACTCTATTTTTTCATACGAAACTTTACACTATCCAAGTTTAAAAACTATAATTTTTTCCCCCTTATAAAATGAATATCCTCCCATAATTTAGTTTCTTCTATTATATAATATTTTTCAAGAAGTTTTTGATTTTCTTCAATATTTGACCTTATTATAGGATTTAAATTTTTAAATTCAAACTCTTTATATTTTCCTGATGGAAGGACTGCTATTATTTTATTATTTATTCTATCTCTAATCTCTTTATTTATATCCCATATAAATAATTCTCCTCCAGATTTAATATATTTACTTACCTCTTCTATTAATTTGAATCTAGTTAAGTTATTCCATATATTACTTAAACAAAAAAACATAGTACAACTGTCATACTCTTCTTCCTTTAAAATATGATAATTATCTCCATTCACATAATCTACGCATATTTCATTCATTATTTCCTTAGAAATATTGTAAATAACTCCAAAGCTTTCTCCAACATCTAATATATTTCCCTTTAGCTTTACATCTGATAAATTCAATACTATTGTTTTTCCCATCTTACCCAACCTCCATATTACATAAGTTACATTATATTTATATTAGTAGTTATATAAATTTATTATTATTTTTTATTATTATTTTAAATTCTTTCATTATTCATATTTATATCTTCTAAAGAATAGATATAAATGTATTAATTGGAGGTGAAAAGTTTGAAAGAAAATAGTTTTCTGAAAAATTCTGTCCTTCTGACAGCATCAAATATAACTACAGGTATATTGGGATTTATTTTCTCAATTTACTTATCTAATCTTATAGGCCCTGTTGGTATTGGACTTTATAGTTTAGTTATGCCTATTTATAACCTTTTTATTTGTCTTATGACTGCTGGTATAATAGCTGCAATATCTAAGGTTTCTGCTATATATAAATCAAAAGGTCAATACAATAATATAAGTAAAACTGTAAAATCTGTTGCAAGTTTTAATGTTATATGGGCTACTTTTATAGGAGTAACAGTGTTTTTTTTAGCTCCTTACATAAGTAAATATGGAATTAATGATATTAGAACAGTAAATGCAATTAGAATAACTTGCCCTGCTATGATATTTATAGCACTATCTAATATTCTAAAAGGCTACTTTTATGGAGTTTCTAAAATAGTGGTACCTTCTTTTATAGATATTTTAGAAAAGGCTATGCGTATTATAACTATAACATTACTAATTTATGCATTTAAAGCTAATTCAATTACAGCTCTTGTAACTTTAGCATATTTATCTCTTGCTATAGGTGAATTACAAAGTTTAATTTTACTTTTTATTTATTATAAAAATCTGACTAAAAAACTTCCTGTATCAACTAAAAAGCCTGAAAGAGCATCTCAATTATTATTCAATGTATTAATTATAGCACTTCCTTTATGCTTAAATGGATTTTTAGGAAATTTATTTGGAACTGCTGCTACACTTTTAGTTCCAAGAAGATTAGTATCTGCTGGATTCGATACTGTAACAGCCTTAGGTATGATTGGTAAATTCACAGGTATGGCATTAACTATTGTAACCTTTCCAATGATAGTAATTATGTCTATAAATTCCTTAATAGTTCCTGATCTTTCTGAAACTATTAGTAGGAGAGATTATTACAATGCATCTGTAAGGATAAAGAAAGTTATGAAAATAGCCTTTTTATTAGGTTTAGCCACCACTGTAATCTGTAACTTAATTCCGCATTCCTTAGGAGAGATGTTCTACGGAAGAGATGATTTAGGTAATTATATAAAAATAGCCTCCTTAAGTGCACCTATTTTCTTTACGGCAAGTACAATGTTTGGAATATTAAATGGATTAAACAAACAAGGAATTATTCTTAGAAATTCATTAATAGTATCTTCAATAGAAATTGTATGTCTATTTATATTTATAGGCATTCCAGGTGTTAATATAATGGGCTATGGTATAACATTATTTATAACTTCAAGTATAAGTTTATTTATTAACCTTAGAGAAGTTCAAAAACATATATATCTAGATTTATCTATAAGTAATATAATAATTTTTATTTTATTATCTATACTAATATATTTCATCTTAAATGGTCTTACAAGCAATATACTTAATAACTTTAGTACTATTAAAAATATCATAATTATACTGCTAACCTTTTTAATATTCTCTGTGCTGAGTTTCTTTGGTGTGGAAGAAGAGTGAAGCTGTCGGAGGCAGCTAAGTAAGAAGGAATAAGTAATAAGTAAGAGTTTTGTGATTGTACACTATTACAATGCATAATGCGTAATAGATAATTCATTATGCATTATTATGGTGGAAATATAGTAAACTGAATTTTTTCAAATAAATTAAATGATTAATTAATAATTATAATAAAGGCTTTAAGTTCAAAAACTAAACTTTTAGAATTCGAAGTAAATATAGGTATTAAGTGTTTTAAACTAAATTTTAAAATAAATGAAAAAAGCACTCCATCCCACCAAGATTAGTAGTGCTTTTTCATAAGATTTTATTTATTTTTAAATAAATCTAACCAATAGCCCTAAAACTAAAAACCTTCTAAGGACTGCTTAGTGTTGACGCACTAAGCTTTTCTTATTTATCTTTACATAAGTTCGATTTTGCTGAATCTAATTTCAGTAAAAAATATACCAATAAACATTAAGCCAACTTATACCTTATGAATTTTTCTTAATATAAATTTTTAAAGCTTTTATTAAAAGTATTAAAATATATATACCTAATCCTGCAAAAGCTAAAGCTATATTGAAAATTGACCATATAGCCATCTTAGATGCAAATTCCATAGCTCTACTCCTTTCATAGTATAACTCTTTCTAATTACACATACTAATCAAAAAAAACACTTTCTCCCACTAACCTATGTGATAGTGAATAGAAAAATCCTATTATAATTCCAAAGAAAAAATAACTTAAATTAAATGACTCTTTTATTGTAACAGATATACCTAAAAAAATAGCATATAATATCCATTTGAAAAAAGATTTATATTTTAGCTTTGAAAGTCTATTTTGAATAGGAACAAATAGTCTTAGTATGCTATTATTTAGAGCATTAAATAAAATCTGGAAAAAGAAGCAAGACACAACCATAGCTAAAGTACATATTAAGAAATTAAAAAACATTATAAAAACCTCCATAAATTAAATTTACTTTTTCATAAGCAGTTCTTCTTCATAATTCATCTTATTATATAATTCTTTTAAATCCTTAATAACATTCTCATCTGTATATTTATATATATAAAGTTCTGTCTCTTCGTTAATATATTTATAAATGTAGATTTGATTTTTAGAAATTCCTATTGAAGATATATAACTTTTTTCTTTGTCCATATTATCTATTAATGAAATTACAAAGTCAGGATTCTTTTGTTTTTTATTACTTGATACAGCATTTATTGGTTTTAAATATTCTTCTATAGTTTTTATATCAATTTCATTAGTAATCATTTTACTTCTTCCTACCTCTTTTTGATTGTAAGAAATAACTTAAAAGCTTTTTTTAATTTTATTGAAAAATTTAAGAAGTTAAACATAATACAAATGGATAAAATAGAATTTTATTTTTCAAGTATTAGTGATGGACTTAACCAAAGTAATTTATCCATATTTGAAATATTTCTTACAAATTTTAATATAAATGAACTACTTCAGCTTAAAGGAAAAATAGAAAAATTAGAAAAATTAGAAGAAGATGATGTTAAAAATATATGTTTAAAAGAATTAATTAAATTTATAATAGAAAACTTTGATGATAAAAATCTAAGCTTATCTATTAGCAAAGATGAATTTCTTAAATATTTAATTAATAGTAAAGACTTTTCTTATGAATCCAAATGGAAATTAACAGTACTATTAGAAGATAGCAAAAACTATTTACTACAGTACTTTAATATATTCTTAGATTCAATAAATAACTTTGAAAGTACTTTTACAGTATTCGAAAAAGAGAAAAATAATTTTATATCTCAACTAAAAAGAGAATTGGATAAAGATAAAAATTTCCTAACAGAACTTAGCAGCTTTAAAATAGATGATTCTAATCCATTAATAATATATCCATCTATGATAGACTTCAGAAAAATTTCATTTAGCGAAAATATAAACCCACTAACCCCAATAAATGAAAGTAGTATATGCTACTTTGGATATAAATTTCAAGAGCTTATGAACTTATCAAAAGGAAAAAAGAACGAAGAAGAGATGCTACTAGAAAAATTAAAATGCTTAAGCGATAAAAGCAAATACGAAATTCTAAAAATGCTAAACAATGAACCTATGTATGGTCAACAAATAGCTCAAAAGCTAAATCTAACCACAGCTACAATTTCATATCATATGAATGCATTATCACTAAACAAGCTAGTTACTATAAATAAAAAAGATAATAAAGCCTATTATAATATAAACAAAGAAGAATTAAATAAAATATGCGCTTTACTAAAAGATACTTTCTAAAGTAAATAAAGGATATAAATATTATAATTACTACTACCTACTTTACTACTAGTAGCATTACCATAATATTTATATCCTTAATTATACACTTCAATCAATACATAATTTATAATTTATAATGCATAATGCACTATAAATTATATTTTGAATCTATTTACTCTTACTTCTTAACTATTCACTATTTAACTCTTACTTCTTACTTCTTCATTCCTAAAGTAGTTCTTTTCTTAATCTTCTTGGTAAGAATTTAAATAATTTTGGTGAAAATAAATCTAAGTCATTCTTTCTAATTCCTCCAAAGTAAATCATTGTATAAAGGTAAACAATTCCCCCTATACCTATAAGTACTACTGTGGCAAATGCTGTTACAATTCTTCCTCCACCTAAAGCATCAGTAACTTTAATTATTGGGAATTTTGCAACAAATATAACTAAAGTCATTAGCAAAGCGCAAATTGTTGGCACTATTGCTTGCTTTACAATAGGAATATTTACTTTAAAGAACTGTTTAATCTTTTTATGATTTATTACTGTAGGTATTATAAACGATACAAAGGTTGCAATTACTGCTCCTATTATGTTTACACTTGGAATAGATACTAATAAAACATTTATTATTATTTTTGCAACTAGTCCAAGACTTGCTGATACAATAATTAAGTATAATTTATTAATTCCTTGTAAAATAACATTTTGTATAGTTGTTATGGACATAAATATCAATAATGATGAACCATACATAAGTAAATAGTATCCAGAATCTAATCCAAATAAAAATTTATATATTTCTTTACTTAATATTGCTAACCCAAAGGTTGCTGGCATAACTATTATATACATCATTCTAAAAGCATAGCTTGTTTGTTGTTTTAAATCCTTCTTATTTTTATAAACAAAGGCCTGTATAATCTTTGGAAATATTGATGTTCCAAGAGCTGTTACTATGGCAAGTGGTACATAAACTAAAGTTTTATAATAAGAAAGTTGTGCTGATAAACTATTTACCTTATCTGCATCAAAACCCGCAGATGTTAAACTTCTACCTAAAGTCATACTATCTATAACACCAGCAAAGTTTTGAACTGCTGCAACTAAAGTTATAGGAATAGCATACATAAATATTTTTTTAACTATTCTCTTATCTGAAACCTTCTTTTTACTTGGATCATGATTTCTTTCAGCTTCTTCTTCAAAATCTCTCTTATTATATATATAAATAATATATATAATTCCACCAATTGCTCCAAGAGAAGTTCCAACAGTTCCTCCTGCACTTCCCCAATCTAAACTACTTGTAACTTTTAACAATAAAAATGCAAATACTAAGCTAAGAACTACATTTATTAACTGCTCAATAATTTGAGATATAGCTAAAGACTCCATTTCTTCAACACCTTGCATATAGCCTCTATAAGCAGCCAAAACAGCTGCAAATATTAATGCAGGTCCTAAAAATACAAATGTCCATGCTGATTGCTCTCTATAAATTAATTTAGATATAGGAAACGCTAAAGCCATAAATATTCCAGCAATAACCATACTGATAATTCCAAAATATCTTATTGATAGTTTCATTGCTCTTAAAGCATCCTTATTATTTCCTAGTGCTCTTAGTTCAGTAACTACCTTAGTTACTGCAGGTTGCGCACCTAAGCTTGTTACTGCAATTAAAAATACAAATATATCATAGCCTACTACATATATTCCATAACCAGTTTGCCCTAAAACAGCCGTTAATAAAGGAACATATATTGCCGATAATAATTTACCAGCAATACCAGCTATTGATAATATTAAAAACCCACGTCCGACTGATTTTTGTTCCATACTAAACCTCTATTTTTTTATATTTTGAATTTAAACACATCATTTTTTATCTTTTTAAATACTGGTGGTAAGCTCTCTGTAATTGTTTTATTATTTAAATAGCTTAATTTATCTTTTGTATCCCTAAAAATTAATTTATATGCATATAAGAATTGGCAATCTAAACCGAACTTATTTGCAAAGAATGAATTAAGTTTTCTATCACCATATTTATTATCACCTATAATAGGAGTTCCTAAGTGAGATAGATGAGCCCTTATTTGATGGCTTCTTCCTGTTATTAAATCTATTTCTAAAAATGAATAAGCTCCATTTGTTTTTAAAGTTTTAACTTCCATTGCTATTTCTTTAGAATTAGGTACTTTTTCATCATAAATCCTAGAAATATTTGCATCCTCATTTTTTAGAATATATCCTTTATATAATCCATCCTTAATTTTACCCTTAACTAAGGCATTATAGTATTTTTCAACCTTACCTTCTCTTATTAATTCATTTACATTTCTTAACGCTTCAAAATTCTTCCCGAATATAACTATTCCTGAAGTATTTCTATCTAATCTATTACATGGTGCTGGAGTAAAGGTTACTTCATTTTCAGGTAAATAATCACCTTTTTCATTTAAGTATGATAATACATAATCAGTTAAACTTGGCTCCTTTCCCTTTTCATCTGGATGAACTAGGATATTAGGCCATTTTTCAACTATTAATATATTAGCATCCTCATATGTTATTTTCATTCCACTTGCATTTACCTTAATAAATTTTTCTTCTGGTTTTTCTTTAGTACTTTGTATATATTTAATTTCAATCACATCATCTACTTGAAGAGTGTAATTCTCTTTTTGTTTTTTTCCATTAACTCTTACATCACCTTTTCTTAAGGCTTTAAATATTTTACTTAATGGAACATCCTTTAATAACTTTCTTAAAAATTTGTCTAACCTTTGACCTGCTTCATTTGTTCCTATTTCTATTCTCAAAGTAATCACTCCTAGTTTCTATTTTATGAACTATTTTCCCCATTCTAATAGATTAATATTAATTTAACTTCTTGTCAAATATTCAAATGCCATTTGGCATTGCATTGCTACTCCAAGTGGTAGACAATCTTCATCTATATCAAATAAACTACTATGTGCTGGATAAATTATGTTCTTTTCTTTATTACCTGAACCTAAGAAATAAAATACTGCTGGTCTTTCATTTGCAAAATATGCAAAGCTTTCTACTCCCATTTTAGGATGCTTTTGAAGTAATGCATTTTCACTTCCTAAAATCTTTTCTGCTCCTATCTTAAAAAGTTCTACCATATTATCATCATTATAAAGATTAGGATAAGATTCTTCTATATCTATTTCTGCAGAAGCCCTAGAAGACTTACATATTCCTTCTACTATATCTCTTAATCTTTCTTTTGCAAAAGCTCTGTCTTCTTTACTCATGGTTCTTATAACACCACTTATTGTAACCTCTTCTGGTATTATATTTTGAGCAGTTCCACCATGAATACTTCCAACAGTTATTACTGCAGGGTTAGCTGTATTTATTTCTCTACTAACTATAGTTTGTAATGCTAATACAATATGACTTGCTATAACTACTGGATCTACAGTAGTATGAGGATAAGCTCCATGACCACCTGATCCCTTAATCTTTATAGTAAATGGATTTGATGCTGCATTTACTACTCCATCCTTTATCATAATTGTTCCACATTCTAAAGTTTCCTCTACATGAAGGCCACAAACACAATCTACTTTAGGATTTTCTAAAACTCCTTCTTCAATCATAAATCTAGCTCCACCAATTGTTTCTTCAGCTGGTTCAAAGAATAATTTAACATTTCCACTAAATAAATGCTTGTTTTTATTTAATAATTTAGCTGCCCCTAATAAAATTGTAGCATGAGCATCATGTCCACATGCATGCATTCTACCACTTATTTTTGAATTATAATCACAAACCTTCTTATCTAAGATAGGTAGTCCATCAATATCTCCTCTTAAAGCTATTGTCTTTATATTATCACTATTACTTTCCTTAGTTCCTCTTATAATTCCACAAACTCCAGTTTTAGCTACTTCTCTAAATTCAATACCTTCATTTTTCAAAAAGTTTTTTATAAATTTAGAAGTTTCATATTCCTCCATACCTAACTCTGGATGTTCATGTAATGTTCTTCTTACTTTAATTAATTCATCTTTTATGCTTATTGCTTCATTTTTAAAATTCATAAATTTTGCCCCCTTAATTATATTTATGTAATATTACTTAGGACCAGAAAACTTCAATACTATCCCCATCTTTCAACTTTTCTGTATAGCCTACTTTGTTTCCATTTAACATTAAATTAATTATGCCCTTTGCTTCTCTTAAATCAAAAGAAACATAGTTAAATATATCAACAAAAACGTATTCTTTTTTCCCATGTAATTTTACACTAGAATCATTAAATTTTACTTCTATTTCAGTTGTAGCTTTTGTTTTTTCTTCTTCATAAGTAGTTAATTTATCATTTTCATTAATAATATATTTATCACTAATATTTACTGAATCCTTTTTAATATTTACTTCCTTTTTAATTATATACTTTTTTATATCCCCAATTGTCTTAGGAAGAATTATATTAATATCATCATTTTCTTTTATAAAATAATTTATATCTTATTATACTTTCAGAACTTATTGTTTTTAAAAACCTGCAGCTGCAATGGATACATCTTTAAGGTTAATACCTAATTCTGATTGAATTTCACTTAGTATTGTTTTAACACCTTTTGCTACTAAATCTATATCATGAATTTGTCCATCTATCATTGCTCTTTCTTCATGTTCTAAGTACTTTTCACATATAACTTTGAATTTATTATCTTCAATTATTCCAACAGTTCCTATTAATGACCGCATTCCCACATCTAGTGCAAATTTAACCTTACTTAAATCTACATTCTCCATATAAATACACCTCATACCCTATAATATAGCTTCTATTCTCCTTTTATTGCCATAATAAAATTATACAGCCTAATGTCTAATTAGTGAACAATTACTTATTTTTTGTAATAAGATTATTTTCCATTAATACCTTAATTGAGAAGCTTTTACCTATCTTATCGCCAAAATCTACTTTTATAACATCTTTATTAATTTCTAATACTCTGCCTCTTCCATAAGCCTTATGAGTAATTATATCATTAATCTTTATTCCATAATCTTCATTAGTTTCTATTTCTTTAAATTTACCTTCTATAACAAATCTTGAAGCTTCCTTAAATTTTCCTCTTTGAGTTTTAGGAGAAAATATATAAAGATTATCTATAGCCCTTGTTATTCCAACATAAAACAATCTTCTTTCTTCTTCAATATTTTCTTCCATTGAGGATCTATGTGGAATTGTTTCTTCATTTGCATTAATTAAAAATACATTTTTGAATTCCATTCCCTTAACTCCATGAATTGTACTTAAAATAACTCCTTCTTTTATATCCTTGCTTTCTTCTATACTTTCTTTAACTTTTTCTACATGAGAAAGCAATTCTATAATAGTCTTAAGTCCATCAGCTGCACTTTTAAATTCTTCCACTATATCTTCTAAATCATCAATACTTTGATTATACCTTTCTGAATAATCCTTTAGATAATCTATATAGCCAAGTTCCGTTATAATATATTGTATTGCTGATGATAAGGATAGCTTATTCAAGTGAATAATATCTTTTCTTAATTCATCTAGCTTTTTGGCTTGATATGGCGGTGTATCTTTTTTTTCAATTAATATATCAAAGGGAGATTTATCTTCTCTGTAAGTTCTTAAATATTCTAAATTGCTCTTACTAACATATCTAAAGGGTTTATTTATAATATGTAAAAAACTCTCCCTGTCCTTAATATTAATAGCAAGTTGTAAATAAGCTAAAATATCCTTAGAAATAAAGTGTTCAAAAAAATTATATCCTTTATCTAAAAGGACAAAAGGTATTCTTCTTCTTGTAAATGTATCTATAATGCTTCTAGCTTCCATATTAGTTCTATATAAAACAGCATTTTTACTTACATCATATATAGACTTTTCAATTATGTTCGCTATCTCTTCCCCTTGACTTCTTTCATCATAAGGAGATGAAAACTTTATAATTCCATTAGTGCTTTTATAAGAATTAATCACTTTATTATTTCGTTTTAAATTATGTTTTATTACATCTTTAGAAGCCTCCACAATATTTTCATTACTTCTATAATTTATAGATAAGTAAATCTTTTCTCCTCCATTAAATATTTCCTTAAAAGTCACCATGTACTCTGGCTTAGAGCCTCTAAAACTATAAATGCATTGATCTTCATCTCCTACTGCAAATAAAGAGTTGTTTTTATTCATCATTTTTAAAAATGTAATTTGTAAATCATCACAATCTTGAAATTCATCTACAAGAACATATTTAAATAAACTTAGATATTTATTTAATAAGCCTTCATTTTCTCTAAATAAAGTTATTACCTTTATTGATAAATCGTCAAAATCCCAAAGTTCATTTTTATTTTTATATTCTTCATATTTCTCTAAAGCTTCTACAAAAATATCCTTAGCTAAAGAAGGCTTAAAATCTTCTATTTTTTTTAAAGAAGTTTTAAATAATGAAATATTGTTAAGGACTTCTTTAATCTTATCTTCACTAACTTCATCTGAATATTTTGCTAAAACGGATTTAATAATTCTATGAGAAACACCTCCTTGAATTATAGATATATTGTGGCCTTCTCTTAATAGAATCTTATAAAATAATCCATGGAAGGTTCCAAAAAAAGGTGCAACTTCTCTATTAAATACATTTTTGTATCTAGTCCTCATATTATCTGCTGCTGCCCTTGTAAAAGTTATTACAATTATATTTCCAACCTTAACATTTAAATTAGTAACTAAATGATTTACTCTATTAATAATTACTGTAGTTTTACCAGAGCCTGGGGCTGCTACAACTAATACATTTTTTTCATTTATATTAACAGCTTTATTCTGATATTTATCTAAATCAACCTTCATGTTATCTCCTCTTACTATTTATTATTGACTTTTTTATACTACAAATAACTATATTGTAATAATTTATTTATAGAGGTACAATAGGTATATGTTTCAATATTAATTTCTTTAGTATATTAATATTAAGAAAAAGGAGAAGAATATGGAAAACTTAATAAGATTTGATGTTACTAATGAACGTAATCTAACAATGTTAGTAGATTTTTATGAGTTAACTATGGCAAATGGTTACTTTAATAAAGAAATTCAAAATAAAATAGCTTATTTTGATATGTATTTTAGAAGAGTTCCAGATGGTGGCGGATACTGTATTATGGCAGGAGTGGAACAATTAATTCAGTATTTAAGCAACTTAAATTTTACAGATTCTGATATAGATTATTTAAGAAGTAAAAATATTTTTTCAGAAGATTTTTTAACTTATCTAAAAAACTTTGAATTTGAATGTGATGTATGGGCTATTCCTGAGGGGAATTTTGTTTTTCCAAACCAACCACTTGTTGTCGTAAGAGGTCCAGTTGTTCAAGCTCAATTTATAGAAACTATGATCCTACTTACAATAAACCACCAAACTCTAATAGCAACTAAAGCTAATAGAATATGTAGAGCAGCAGACGGAAGAACTGTAATGGAGTTTGGTTCACGTAGAGCCCAAGGATATGATGGTGCTATATATGGTGCTAGAGCTTCTATAATTGGTGGATGTGATTCTACAGCTTGTACTATAGCCGATAAATATTTTAGTGTTCCAGCAGTTGGTACTATGGCTCATAGTTGGGTACAGTTATTTGATACTGAATATGAAGCATTTAAAGCCTGGGCTGAAGTTTATCCAGATAACTGTTCTCTATTAATTGATACTTACAACGTTTTAAAATCTGGATTACCAAATGCAATAAAGGTTTTTGATGAAATTTTAAAACCACTTGGAAAAAGACCTAAAGGTATTAGAATAGATTCTGGTGATATTACTTATCTAACTAAGAAATGTAGAAAAATTCTAGATGCAGCTGGATATGAAGATTGTAAGATAATAGTGTCTAACTCATTAGATGAACATATAATAAGAGATGTTTTAAGCCAAGGAGCTTGTATTGATTCCTTTGGAGTTGGTGAAAGATTAATAACTGCAAAATCAGAACCTGTTTTTGGAGGAGTCTATAAACTTGTAGCTGTTGAAAAAAATAATAAAATAATACCTAAAATAAAAATTAGTGAAAATACAGAAAAAATAACTAATCCAGGCTTTAAGAAAATATATAGAATTTATGACAAGGATACTCATAATGCTATAGCTGATCTTATTGCCTTAAACTCTGAAGTTATTGATGAATCAAAGCCACTTGAAATCTTCCATCCAATAGAAACTTGGAAGAGAAAAACGGTAACTAATTTTTATGTAAAAGATTTAATGGTAAAAATTTTCGATAAAGGTAATCAAGTATATGAAAGTCCTTCTGTATTAGAAATTAAAGAGTTTTCTAAAAATGAAAGTTTAAAAATGTGGCCTGAAATTCTAAGATTTGAAAATCCACATACTTATTATGTAGATTTGTCAGAAAATTTATGGAAATTAAAACAAGACTTACTTCATAAATGTATAAAATAAGGAGCTGTATAGCTCCTTATTCCTATATTTCCATCTATATTTTTTAATAATTAATAACCCTACTATCCTCATCATAACTTGAATATCTATCTTGAGAATAGAATAAATCATCATTTAAATTTTCTGCAAAAGAAAACTTAGCACCTGATGTTGATAATTCCTTAAAAGGACATATATCATTCTCGTTATTTACAGTATGCATTGGGCATTCATTATAACAATTAACCCTTTCTTTGTTTGTTGACCAAAACGGACACTTACTCATACTCTTCCCTCCAAACCCCAATAGTTGAAAACGAACTCACAATTTTCTTATATTATAGTATATATTTTTGTTAAAATAAAGTATTCTAGCACTACTTTTGTGAGACAAATATCGACTTAATTATCTATATTACTACACCACTCTATGGATTTTGAATATATTCTCCATAATAGGTCCTCGTTAATACTCATTTTTTTTCGCATTTCAGTTATTTTATCACTATCCACCTTTTCATAAGCTAATGCTAAGTCTAAAATATCCTTAAGTACATTTTGTTCTCCTAGTAATGCATTCTTAATTTCTGAGTTTAACGGTAACTCTTTAACTACATAATCAATATTTTTTTCAATCATTTGATGCATATTAGAAAATAATCCTACCATAAATGCTTGAGGAGCATAATTGGATGAAATTATATTAGAAATTTCTTCACAAAATTTTGCTCTAATAATTATGCTATTTGCATACCCAGAATTTATAGAAGACATCTCTACAACAGTTAAAATAGATAACCATTTTCTAAGTTCTTCTCTACCTATTAATATAATAGCTTGTCTAATTGATTTTATTTCTTGAAGAAAATTAAAATATGATGAATTTATAAATTTTAAAAACTTATATGTTAATGCAACATCAGTTTTTATTATATATTCAACCTTATCAATATAATAATTTTCCTTAATAAGCTCAACTAATAACATAAATATGCTAGTATTCTTAACAGCAATATCCTTTCCTAAAAATATGGAAGGCTTACTATAGTAATACCCTTGAAAATAAATATATCCCAATTCTTTTGCTTCATTTAATTCCTCAGAAGTTTCAACTTTCTCTGCTAACATATCTATATTATATTTATTACATATATAAGCAATTTTCTTTCTAGCTTCACTTGTAGCTAATCTAAAGTCAACTTTAACTATATCAATTACTCCAATAAACTTTACAATATGTTCAACCTCTACAACATCATCTAATGCTATATAATATCCTAAATCCTTTAGGGACAATAACTTATTTATTATTTCTTCTGATGGATTAACAGTTTCAAGCACTTCTATTACAACATTTTCTTTTGGAAGTAAAGTAGCAATATCTTTCATTATCAAAGCCTCAGAAAAATTAACAAAAGCTCTTTTTTTATTTGTTAAAATATCTAATCCAAAGGATGATATATTTTCAATAACTTTATAAGTTGAAACTTCATCTTCAATTAATGGATTATAACTATTTTCCATAGAATTTCTATATAATAATTCATAAGCCACTACTTTTCCATTTTTATCATAAATTCCTTGTCTAGCTATAAAAATATCCATATATTTTTCCTCTTTTATCAATATAAATCCATTATAACCTAAAACATGTAAATTTAGAATATTTTTTTAATTTAAAATAGAGCTGCCTTAGCAGCTCCTTTATTAAAAATGCAGAATGTAAATTTAGAATTATTGAAAAAATATATATTTTAGAAACTCCTAGGGAAATTTCTTTCTTAATTTTTCATTATTCATTTTAGATTGTGCCACAGCACCATTTTTATCTTTTATTTTTTAAAGTGAATACTATTCTTAACTACAGAAATATTTATTATCTCATTTGTAAATGCTTTAAGAAGAGCTTTTTCTAAAACTTTTTCATGATCAAAGTTTTCTATATCTCTACATTCAGCAAAAACTTTATTTAATTCTCCATCTACATTTCTATAAGTTAACGTAACATATGGCTTATCATATTGCACATCAACTATTTTTAATCCCCATGAAATTTGTGCATAGTCACCATCTGATGTTAATTTAGTTAAATCCCTTAACTTATCCTTTTCTTCTGAAGGATCACTAACTACTATTAATTCATCCCCAACTTTATATTTTCCCATATAAATTCCTCCTTAAATAAATTAATTCTATCTTTAGTATATATTATTACTAAAAATTATGATATTATAATTTAGTATACTTAGACAACCTTTTGTTAATTTATTAACAACTCTTGTTTTTATAATATCATAAGTCTTACTTTATTACAATATTATTAGAATTATTAGAAAATTTCAAGTTAATTTTTTCTAATAGATATTTATTATCCATTAGAAATTATTAGTAATAAATAAATATTGACATGTAAAACTATATATTATATAATTGGTATACAAATAGAAAAAGGATGGTGTATTATGGAAAATATAACTTCTATCTTCAGAGAAAAGAAATTAAAGCTTACTCCTCAAAGATTAGCAGTTTATAAATATTTAATGAGTACAAATGAACATCCTTCTGCAGAAATTATATATAAATCACTTCAACCTGAGTATCCTACTATGAGCTTGGCTACGGTCTACAAAGCTTTAAAAACTTTAGTGGAAGTTGGATTAGTTCAAGAAATTAACGTTGGTGAAGGTAATTTTAGATATGATGCTAATCAAGGCGAACACGCTCATATCCAATGTATAAACTGTAGTAAGGTTTCCGATTTAGAAAATTTATCATTTTCTACTCTTAATCATGCTGCTGAGGAATGCTCAGAATTTAAAGTTTTATCAAATCGAGTTTTCTTTTACGGATTATGTAAAAATTGTAAATAAAATAAAAAACAAGCTAAATCTTATGATTTTAGCTTTTTTTATTTTGAAGGCCGCATTATTGCGGCCTAAAAGGGGGATGGGGGGTTTTAGCTTAAACGAAGATTTCTCTACGTTTGCTATAGGAGAATACTTCTCCGGTACAATAATAGTATTAGCTACTCCCAATCCTTTTATTCATTTTTTATTTAAATAAGCCACTATTATAAGCATCAATTACCTTATCTAAAAAAACAGCTTTTTTATAATCTACTATGCTTTTTATAGCCACTAACATTTGTACATTTTCATCTTCTTCAAGAAATTCATTTCCTATATCTTCTTTAATTTCTTCATCATAATTTTCATTTTCAATGTTATCTAGGTTTTCAGTATTTATTTTATTATTTTCAAAATTAGATATATTGGACTCATTATTATATAAGTTAAAATTCCCTAATCCTAAATTGCTCATAATGTTTTGTAATGGAGTGAAATCAAATCCCATTGAATTTGACTGCTTACTATTGCCTTGATCTAAGTTGAAATTATTTAAATCTATACCATCTGTTTTCATAGAAGATAGTATACTTCTAATTTGATTAAAATCTATGTTGCTACCCAAAAGATTCATAAGTTGGGTTGGATTAATACCAAAAGGAATGTTATTTCTTAAATTGCTAGAAGATTGGCTATTTATTCTATCCTCCCTGCGTCTTCTTCTTCTTTTAGACATTAAAGTTCCTCCAATTATATTTCTGTTGCTTTATTATATGTAAAAATATTTTTTTTGATTATATTTTTGAGCATTTTTTTGGAGGGCTTTGCCCTCCATCCTCTATACTAATATCCGCAGCCGTCTCCACCGAACATATTTCCGAAGCAGCCTCCACATAGTAAGAATAATAATATTATTAAAACTGAACAGTTACTATTTAATAGACCAGAAGCACATGCAATTAATAAGAATATAATTGGAGTAATACAACTATTTAATCCACCAAATATATTTCCTGTTCCACAGCAAGCATTTCCCATTGGCTCGCAACATACTGGTTCACAGCAGCAGCAATCATCATATTTTTTTTCACGGCAATGTTTTCTCTTTGACATGATTTTCTCTCCTTTCTAATTCATATTAGCAGCATCCGCCAAATAAATTTCCACACCCGAAGTTACCACAGTTTCCAAAACCTGAACCATTACAAAGGAATAAAATAACTAATAGGAATAGATAAGGTGTACAATTTCCTAATCCACCAGATCCGCCATATCCTCCAGATCCACCACCATCACAGCAGCATTCTTCACAACAGCAATCACGTCTACGTGATTTCTTACAACAGCAGCGACTTCTACCTCTGTTACCATATCCACCGCCAAATCCTCCGCTGTAGAATAGGATTAATAAGATCCAAATCCAACTTCCAAATCCGCCAAAACAACCATTGTTATTACAACAGTTTCCAATTGGTTGTGATGGACAATTTGGTGCAACATTATCATTACAGCCACATGAATTTAAACCATTTAGAATTTCATTCATTTCCATAACTTACTCCTCCTTGGGATTTTTAGTTTTTTTGTTTTATAATATATGATATTCCCTCGAATAATAATTGCCACTGTTTTTTATTGTAATATTATAAAAAATAGTATATAAATATTGTATTCCTTGCTCCGTCGCTACGCTCCAAGTCGCCGTCATACAATATTTATATACTCAAGTACTAAAGGAAATAATTCCTCATTTCATTCGGAATTATGGAGATTGCTCTATATAACTTTATTGCCGTTTAACTGTAGTTTTTCTTATTACTTCCGTCTCTTTGCTTCAAGTCGCCCTCATACGATACTTCCCTCTTTCTACACTAATGGTAATAATTCATCACTTTGTTCTGAATTATGAAAGGTATTTATATGATAATCAATATATTCCCAAAAACTATTATTGTTGCGATTTCCTAAAGTCCAAGTCCTCATGATAGGATATTTATATAAAAATTCTTTTATAAATATAAGGCTTTGTTTTGTTTGAATGTTGATAATTATTAACTTTTAAAATGGTAATTATTTCTATTCATCATGGAATTATATCCCAAATTAATATATAATAAAAATATATATTTTTTGTAATTGTATTTTATTATTCAGAAAATTTATTTATAAGTAAGGAGAAATTATGAAATTAAAGTTAAAAAACGGAAACTTAGTTAATACAACTTATTCCTTAGCCTATATTGTATTATCATATGTATTTACACTGTGGTATCAAATTGAATATCTCGCTTTTGAGGTTGAGGCTTCAAGAGCTATTGTTTTTCTGATTTTCAATATTATTTTTGTAGTATTAACATTATGCTTTTTAAAACTTAGCAATAGAAATATAGCAATACTTATTATAACCATATTTAGTATAATAAGTTTAAAAGTTTACGCCACAGGACCTATGCAAATATTATTAAATAATAAATTTAATGATTCCTTACCAAAGGAAGCTATAATAACCTTTGCATTTATAGTAGAAATAATAATATTTATTTCAAATTTAGCAGTTTCATTTTATGCTATATTTAGATTACATGAATTGCAAGAAAATAAAAGTAATATTTAAAGCGAAATCTTAAACTATTGCGAATTAAAATACTTTTTATTATCAACATCAGTTTAAAACAGAGCCAAATATAAAAAAGGATATCGGTATTATATTTATTATCAACTAAGATTGCTCTAAGTTGCAATTATATAATATCTATATCCTTATATATTGAAAGTAATAATTTTTAAATTTAATTGCAATTATTAAAATTATTCACTTTCTGTTTCGCTTTCTACTAATGGTCCAAAAAGATTATCAATTAATTCATCTTTTCCTTTTTTATTAACAGATGAGAAAAAGTATAATTTATCTTCTTTTCCTAGCTTCAAAGTATCTCTTATTACTTTTTCATTTTTTCTTAGTTCATTATTAGATAATTTATCACTTTTAGTAGCAATAATTACTTCATCATATCCATAAAATTTAATCCATTCATGCATTTGAATATCATCTGCTGTAGGTTTATGTCTAGAATCAACTAATAAAACTACTCTTTTTAATTCTTCACGACCACTTAAATAAGTTTCAATAGTATTTCCCCAGCTAGCCTTTTCTGTTTTAGAAACTTTAGCATATCCATACCCTGGTAAGTCTACTAAATATAATTCATTATTATTAATTTCAAAGAAATTAATTAATCTAGTCTTTCCAGGAGTTTGACTTACTTTAGCTAATTTTCTTCTATTTGTTAAAGCATTAATTATTGAACTTTTTCCAACATTTGAACGCCCTACAAAAGCAATTTCAGGTAATCCTGTTACTGGATACTGATCTTTTTTAACAGCAGAAGTAACAAAATCTGAATTTTTTATTTTAAACAATAGTATCAACTCCAATTATGGCTTTTTTTAATACCTCATCAACATGATCAACTGTAATAATATCAAGTTTATTTTTAACCACATCAGGTATTTTATTTATATCTTTTTCATTTTCCTTAGGAATTATTATAGTATCAATTCCAGCTCTAAAAGCAGCAATAGATTTTTCTTTTAATCCCCCTATAGCTAAAACTCTTCCTGTTAAAGTGACTTCACCTGTCATAGCTACATTGCTTCTTACTTTTTTATTGCTTAATGCTGAAACTATTGAAGTTATTATAGTAACACCAGCTGAAGGTCCATCTTTCTTTATAGCTCCTTCTGGGAAATGAATATGAATATCTGTATTCTTATAAAAGTCTTCATTTATACCATATTTTTTTGCATTAGCTCTCACAAATCCAAAGGCAATTTTAGCAGATTCTTGCATTACATCTCCTAGTTGTCCAGTTAATGTAAGCTTTCCACTTCCATTCATAGTTACAGCTTCTACTGGTAATGTATCTCCACCAGCAGCTGTCCATGCCATTCCTTTAACTACTCCAACTCTGTCTTCTTTATCTTTAATATCAAAAGTAAAGATTTTGTTTCCTAAATATTTTTCTAATCTATTAGCATTTATTGAAATAGATTTTTTATTATTTTTCATCATTTCTGTAAGAGATTTTCTTATAAGTTTTCCTAAAACTCTTTCTAAACTTCTTACTCCAGCTTCTCTTGTATAGTAATTAATTATATCCTTTATTGCTGCTTCAGATATTTTAAACTCATTATTTTCTAATTTATGTTCTTTTAATAATTTAGGAATTAAATATTCTTTTGCTATATGATATTTTTCTTCATAAGTATATCCTGATACTTCTATTATTTCCATTCTATCTAAAAGAGGTCCTGGAATTGTATCTAATGAATTTGCAGTTGTTATAAATAATACTTTAGATAGATCCATATCTAATTCTAAATAATGATCTCTAAAGGTATTATTTTGTTCACTATCTAGCACTTCTAAAAGTGCATCTGCAACATTTCCTCTATGATCTGAACCAAGCTTATCTATTTCATCTAATAAAATAAGTGGATTATTAACTTTTGCTTCCTTTAAAGCATAAGCTATTCTTCCCGGTATAGCACCTACATAAGTTTTTCTATGTCCCCTAATTTCAGCCTCATCTCTAACACCACCTAAGGACATTCTAGTATACTTTCTATTAGTTGCATGTGCTATAGACTTAGCTATAGAAGTTTTTCCAACTCCAGGAGGACCAACTAAACATATTATAGGTCCCTTTAAGCTTTTTGTATATTCCTTTACAGCTAAATACTCTATTATTCTTTCTTTTACTTCTTCTAAGCCATAATGCTCATTATTAAGAATTTCTTCTGCTTCTTTAATATTAAAATTATCCTTTGTTGATTTATTCCATGGAATATCTAAAATCCAATCTAAATAAGTTCTTATAACGTTACTTTCTGAACCTTGCCCAGCAGAAAATTTTAGCCTATTTAATTCACTTTCAGCTTTTTCACGAACATGTTTAGGTAATTTAGCCTTCTTTATTTTATTTTCGTAATTAGAAATCTCTTTCTTTTCTTCGTCATCTTCACCAATTTCTTCTTGAAGTGCTCTAATTTGCTCTCTTATATAATATTCTCTTTGAGATTTATCAATACTTTCTTTAAGCCTTTTTCCTACTTTTCTTTCTATATTTAATATATCAATTTGATTTTCTATTATAACTAATAGCTTTTCTATTCTCTTAATACAATCAACTTCTTGAAGAATTTCTTGTCTTTTATCTTCATCAACTATTACATATGAAGCAACCACATCAGCAAGTTCACTACAGTTCTTAATAGTACCAAAAATAGACATAATACTACTTCTATTATTTCCAGAAATATTTAAATACTTACTGAAACTCTTTTTAAGCAAGTTTACATAAGCTTCTATTCCTTCATATTCTTCATTAGAAGGTTCTTTTATTCTTTCTACCTCTGATTCTATATATTCCTCTTTATCTTTTATACTTATAAGTCTACCTCTATCTATACCCTCTACTAATACTCTTATAACATTATTCGGTAATTTAATTATTTGTTTTATTTTGCAAATAGTTCCAATTTCGAAAATATCATCAAAACTAGGTTCTTCTATTTCATAATCCTTTTGTGTTGATAAGAATATTTCTATTTGATTGTCCATTGCTGCTTCTATTGCAGCTATTGACTTTTCCCTTCCTACATCAAAATGCATAATCATATTTGGAAAGATACTAATACCTCTTAAAGGAATTAAAGGTAGAGTCATAAAATTTTCACTCATTATTCCCATCCTCCTTATTTATCCTATAACTTTATTAGTATACACATAAACTTGTATTTTTTCAATCTATTTTATATAGATATATACATCTTATTATTTAATAATTTATATTTAACAATAATATATATTAATAGTTTCAGTTTTATTAATATTATAATACATATATAATTTATAAATGAAAATAATTTTTATAAATTATTTTAGTTTAATCTTCTGATTTGGCTGATAATATATCTAAATTATTCTTTATAATAATATCTTCTGATGTATTTTCTTCATAAATGGCTTCATCTATTACTTCTTTTAAACTATTTACTGGTATAACTTTTATTCCATCTATATCTTTATAGCTTTCCCTCCAATTTTCAATTGGAATAATAACCTTAGTAGCTCCAGATTTTTTGGCTGCATATATTTTTGCATTAACTCCTCCTATAGGTTTAACTTCTCCTAGTAAAGTTATTTCTCCAGTCATTGCAACTTTATTATTAATTTTGATTTTGTTAATAGCACTATATATAGCAGTTGCTATTGTTATTCCTGCTGAAGGACCATCTACAGGCATTCCCCCTGGAATATTTATATGTATATCGTAATTTTCACATTCTAAACTAAAAATATTATTTAATACAGTTAACACATTTTGAATAGAGGAATAAGCCGTACTTTTTCTTTTAACTTTTCTATTACTGTTACTTATTTCTTCTTCTTCAATAACACCTGTTACTTTCAATACCCCTAATCTTTTCCTTACCTTCCTAGCAGTAGCTTCTACTTCCATAAGAATCCCTACATTGGCACCATGAACTGCTAATCCATTTACTATTCCTATTTCAGCTTTCTCTCTAATTTTCTTATCTGGAATTTGCGTATAGTTACCACTTTCAATTACCCACTGTATATCTTCTATATTTATATCCTCTCTATCTTCATTAATTGCAACTCCTGAGGATAGCTGAATTAAATTAACTACATCTCTACCATTAGTACAATATTTTGATACTAAGTCTAATGATTTTTCATCTATCTTTAATCCAACTTTCATCACTGCATTTTTTGCAATTACTTTAATTTCATCAGCATGAAGACATCTAAAAAATATTTCAACACATCTTGATCTTATAGCAGGAGCTATTTCTTCTGGACTTCTTGTAGTTGCTCCAATTAATCTAAAATCTGCTGGTAATCCATTATCGAATACCTCTTTAATATAATCTGGCATATTAGGATTTTCGCTGCTATAATAAGCACTATCTAAAAATACCTTTCTATCTTCTAATACCTTTAATAATTTATTAAGTTCTATATTATGTAACTCCCCTATTTCATCCATAAATAAAATACCTCCATGAGCTTTGGTTACTGCTCCTGGTTTTGGTTGTGGAATACCAGCTATTCCAAGAGATCCAGCCCCTTGATATATAGGATCATGAACTGAACCAATTAATGGATCAGCTATGCCTCTTTCATCAAATCTAATCGTAGTTGCATCTATTTCTATAAACTTAGCATCTTTTTTAAAGGGTGATTTTGAGAATTTTTTTGCTTCTTCAAGTACTAATCTAGCAGCAGCAGTTTTACCCACTCCTGGAGGCCCATAAATAATAACATGCTGTGGATTAGGTCCACATAATGCAGCCTTCAAGGCTTTTATTCCTTCCTCTTGACCTATAACTTCTTGGAAAGTAGTAGGTCTACTTTTCTCTGTTAAAGGTTGAGTTAATTGTATACTCCTCATTTTTTGTAATTTATCCATTTCTTTTAAATTCTCTTTATCAATAACTATCTTGTTATTAACATGACCTTTATTGCTATTAACCATATAATAAATAAATAGCAACATAGTTGTTATTTGTAGTATTACTAATATCTCTGTCATATATTTTGCATTAACTCTAAAAGTAAATGCATCCTCCCTTCTATCTGTCATATAAATATTATTAACTTATTGGTATGTTAATATTCTATAAAAAAAGGATACTTTACCATTATTTTTACGTGAGATTTTATCTTTATATATAATTAGTTAAATAAAAAAACATCTTAAAGTTAAAAATAACAATAAGATGTTTTTTTATTTAGGCAGTTTCTATGCCCTTTCTTTTCTTTACTTTTTTTGCTTTTAACTGAGGTCTAACTTCTCCCTCAGGAAGTTTAATTACTTCTGGATTTTTCTTTTCAGTTATACAATCCTGATTTATAATAACTTTTTCTATAGATTCATCAGAAGGAATATCAAACATAATTTCTGTCATAGTTTCTTCTACTATAGATCTTAATCCTCTAGCTCCAGTTTTTCTCTTAATAGCTTCATTTGCTATTGCTTCTAAAGCTTCATCAGTAAAGTTTAATTGAACATTATCTATTTCAAATAACTTTTTATATTGCTTAACTAAAGCATTTTTTGGTTTTGTTAAAATATTTATTAGTGCATCTTTATCTAATGATTCTAATGTTACTACAACTGGTAATCTACCTACAAATTCAGGTATAAGCCCAAACTTCAATAAATCTCCAGGCATTATATCTTGAAGTAACTTACCCACATCTTTGTTATGCTTTGAATTAACGCTTGCACCAAAACCTATAGAACTCTTTTCTGTTCTCTTTTCAATTATTTTATCAATTCCATCAAAAGCACCACCACAAATAAATAATATATTTGAAGTATTTATTTGTAAAAATTCTTGATGAGGGTGCTTTCTTCCTCCTTGTGGTGGAACTGAAGCAGTAGTTCCTTCAAGTATCTTTAATAATGCTTGCTGAACTCCTTCTCCTGATACATCTCTTGTAATAGATGGATTCTCTGATTTTCTTGCAATCTTATCTATTTCATCTATATAAATAATTCCTTTTTCTGCTCTCTCTATATCATAATCTGCATTTTGTATAAGTTTTAATAATATATTTTCTACATCTTCACCTACATATCCAGCTTCAGTTAAAGTTGTAGCATCAGCAATTGCAAAAGGAACATTTAAAAACTTAGCTAAAGTTTGAGCTAATAATGTTTTACCTGAACCAGTTGGTCCTAATAAAAGAATATTGCTTTTTTGAAGTTCTATATCATCATCTACTAAGTTAGAATTAATTCTTTTATAGTGATTATATACAGCAACAGATAAAGATTTTTTAGCTTTCTCCTGACCTATTACATATTGATCTAAATAATTCTTAATTTCATTTGGTTTAGGAACACTTGTAGTATCTAGCTCAACACTTTCTTCAAATTCGTCAGCTATTATTTCTGAGCATAAGTCTATACATTCATCACAAATATATACTCCAGGCCCAGCAATTAATCTTTTTACTTGCTCTTGATTTTTACCACAAAAAGAGCATTTTAATTGTTTCTTCTCATCGTATTTAGCCATAAATTCACCTCACTTGGTTAAGATATAACAATTTTATTCGTTACTACCTTTTTCATTTTTAATTATTACTTTATCTACCAAACCATAATTCATAGCTTCTTCTGCTGTCATAAAGTAATCTCTTTCAACATCAGATTTAATTTTTTCTAGGGGTTGCTCTGTATTTTCACTTAAGATTTTATTTAAAGATTCTTTAATCTTTAATATTCTTTTAGCATGAATATCAAAATCTGTTGCTTGCCCTTGGAAACCACCTAATGGTTGATGAATCATAATTTCACTGTTTGGAAGTGCAAATCTCTTTCCTTTTGCTCCAGATGAAAGTAAGAAAGAGCCCATTGATGCAGCCATACCTATACATATAGTTGAAACATCTGGCTTTACATATTGCATTGTATCATAAATAGCCATTCCTGAAGTTATTGATCCTCCTGGGCTATTTATGTATAAATGGATATCTTTATCTGGGTCTTCACTTTCTAAAAATAATAGTTGTGCAACTACTAAGTTCGCTACTGTATCATTTATTTCTCCACTTAACATTATTATTCTATCTTTTAATAACCTTGAAAAAATATCGTAAGATCTTTCTCCCCTACTAGTTTGTTCTACTACCATAGGAACTAAACTCATTTTAATTCCCTCCTTCTCTAAAAATTACCTTCTTTTATAATATATCCATATTCCATAAAAACTAATTATATTAAATTATATAAAATTTTATTTAATTTGTTAATGAATATTTGAAATAATTGCCAGAATTAAATTCTGGCAATTATTATTTTTGCTATTTATTGTTTTCTACTAATAACTTTACAGTTTTTGCTGTTTTTACATCTGCTATAAGAGCAGCTTTTTGAGTATTTAATAGTAATTCTACCATTTTTTCATCATCACCAGCTGAATACATTTTAGCTACTTCTTCAGCTTTTTCTTTTAATTCTTCTTCAGTAGCATCTATATTTTCTGCTTTTTCAATTGCTTCTAATACTAAATCAGTCTTAACTTTAACTTCAGCATTTTCCTTCATATAATCTCTCATCTTAGCTTCATCTGTTCCAGTAAATTGGAAGTATTGTTCTAAGTTTAATCCTTGATATTGAAGTCTTTGCTCTAAGTTTTTAACCATAGCATCAATTTCTTTTTCTATCATAACAGCTGGAACTTCAATGTTTGCATTTTCAACAACTGCTTTAATTACAGCTTCTTCATGCTCTTTTTCAGCTCTATTAGCATTAGCTTCTTCCATCTTCTTAGTTATGTCAGCTTTTAATTCTTCTAATGTATCAAACTCTGAAGTTTCTTTAGCAAATTCATCATCGATTGCTGGTAATTCTTTAACTTTTATTTCTTTAACTAAAACTTCAAATTTAGCTTTTTTATTGTTTAATTCTTCTTTGCCATAGTTTTCTGGGAAAGTAACATTTACTTCAACTTTATCCCCAGCCTTAGCACCTATTAATTGCTCTTCAAAATTATCTATGAAAGTACCTGAACCTATTTCAAGTGAATAGTCCTTACCTTCTCCACCTTCAAAGGCTACATCATCAACATAACCCTTAAAATCAATAACTGCTGTATCACCAGTAGCTACTTCTCCATCTTCTTTTGTTTCAATTCTAGCATTTTTTTGTTGCATTTCTTTTAATCTTGCTTCTACGTCTTCTTCAGTTACTTCGTAAGATGGCTTTTCAATATTTAATCCCTTGTATTCTCCTAATTCAACTTCTGGATAAACTGTAACTTCAGCAGTATAAACGAAATCTTTTCCTTCTTCTACTGTTACTATATCTATCTTTGGATAGTCAACAGGAATTATGTCATTTTCTTTTAATGCATTTGAATAAGATGCTTCTATTGCAAAATTTATTGCATCTTCCATTAAGACTCCAGTTCCATAGTACTTCTTTACTATAGCCATAGGAACTTTTCCCTTTCTGAATCCAGGTACATTAAAGTTTTTAACATTTTTGTTATAAGCTTTTTTTATAGCTTCTTGAAATTTATCAGCTCCAACTGTAATTTCAAATTTCACAAGGTTTTTCTCTATTTTTTCCATTTTAGCTTCCATCGTATTCTTTCCTCCTAAAATAGTAAGATACTATCATAATTGATATAACTAGCTTATTATACCATAGAATATTATTTACTTTCAAATATTTGTTTATTTAATTTATTAATTCTCCATTTGAATTTATATATTTAACATTTCCATCTATAGTCACTTCTAATCCTTTTTCTTTGATTTCACCTAACTTAATTTCTTTCCCCTTAGAATTCCATAAAGTTTTATGACTATTATCATTTAAATCTACTACCCAAATGTATTTGTTTAAATCATATCCAAAGTATGGAACATTACTTATATATGCTACTTTTGTATTAGTGATAAATTTAGCTTCTACATTCCACAAATAGCCATTATATGTTTGCAGAACTGAAGATTTATTAAATACCTCTCCATTTGGAGCTATATATTTATCTTTAGTTATATTTGCTTCTTTAGTATTAACATTGAATATTTTCATATCTTGATTTTCATCAATAGTAAGAATTAAATTTTTATCTTGATTTAAAGTATAATAAATATTACTTGGAGCATCTTTTATCCCCTTAAACTTAACTACCCCATTACTTTCTTCATATTCTGCCTTTAATATAATTCCTTCCCTAACAATTAAATCCATTGTTTTTATTTCAGGTTCCTTAGGTGTTTCTTCTTGTACTGTCTCTTCTTGTTTATTTTCTTCATTTGTCTTATTAGTATTATCTTGAATTTCTTCATTATCTTCATCTATCCAGCTTTGAACTTTACTTCTTAAGGTCTCCATGTTTATACTGTTCATTGCCATCTTTAAAAATAATATACCGATAACAAGTACTCCTAAAATTGATATTATAGCTATTCTTTTTCTTCTTTTTCTCATTAGCCTTTCATAGTCTCTACTGAATATGCTAGGTTTTCTCACACCTAATTCCCTCCTTATAAAATATTATTTATATTAAAAACACTAAATATATTATCTATAAATAATTATTGATTATTCTATTATTTTCTAGTTCCACATCCACAAGAAGATTTTCCACCTTTTGTGCTACAGCATCCCCCACATTTAAGAAGACCATAGTCTCTTAATTCTTTTACTGTAAGCTGTGCTTGATTTTTATCATAATCTTCATATTCAGGTGTGGCTTTCAATAACTCTTCTGAATTAATATTTATCATTTAAATCACCTCAAATTATATTATATACTTTAATTAGGTTAAATCTCTATAAATTTTATATATTTTTAATTTTATTTTAAGAATATCATAAATTAATAAATGTTATATTATTTTAAAATATTATCATTTTCGATTTTTTTATAAAAACTATTGGATTTTTTGACTAATTATACTATAATAATAGTATAATATTTATATATATTGTACGTTTTATATATAAATATTTGTTAAAATGCCCATACTACTGTTAATAATATATTAACAGTTTTAATAAAACCCCACATATGTTCATTTATTCCCTTTCTTAAATGAACATAAAACCCTTTAACCTGTGCAATATTCTTGTACAGGTTCTTTATTTATTTAAATAAATGTTTTTTAAATTTATATAACAATATAAATTTAATAGCAAAAAAAGATTAGATTTCTATAAAAATCTAATCTTCTAATATGTATATATTTTATATTTTACGTTTTATACGTATGGTGTTGGATCTATATGTTGTCCATTAATTCTTATTTCCCAATGTATATGAGGTCCTGTACTCATTCCTGTTGAACCAACCAAGGCAATAGTTTGTCCTCTGTTAACAGATTGTCCAACCCCAACAATTAATTCACTATTATGAGCATATAGTGTTTGAACTCCACCACCATGATCTAATATTATTGTATTTCCATAGCCACTAATCCAATTTGAATAAACAACTACACCACTTTTAGATGCAGAAACTGGTGCTCCGGAAGGATCTCCTAAATCTATTCCAGTATGAAAACCCGCTTCCCCAGTAACTGGATTTATTCTAGCTCCATAATTATCAGTAACTACACCCTTTCCTGGTCGTAAGAAGGTTTCAGTACTTGGATCTCCTGTTGCTCCACTACTTCCACCTTCTTCTGGTTTAACGCCTTGTCCTCCAGCTGAATTATTTCCATTATTTATATCAGCAAATATATTATCTAGTTCTTTTTGAAGAGCCATATTATAAGAAATTAAATCTCCTATTTGGCTATCTAATTCATTTCCTTGTTCTTTTAAAGAAGCTATCAAATTAGATTTTTCAGATTCTAAATTATTTAATTCATTCATTTTACTTTGATGATATTCTTCTTTAGCTAAGTATTCTTTTTGAGCCTCTTTCAATTCATCTTGTTTGGCTACTACAGCCTTTTTTCCTTCTTCTATTTGTGCTAATTGATTAGATATTTCTTCTTTTTCCTTTTCAAGTTGTGCTTGAATTTCTTTTGCTTCATTAATTAATTGTTTATCAAAATTAATTATTCTAAAAATGCTCTGAATATTATTAAATAATGAAAGTATGTTTTCACTTTTTAAAATTAAATATATGTAATTAGTAGCTACATCCATTTTATAGTAACTTCTAAGTCTTTTTTCTATGTTTCCCTTAATTCTTAAAGCATCATTTTCCTTTTCTTCAATTGTTTTTTCTCTACTTTCAATTTCAGATTGAGATTTGTAAATTTCACTATTAATATTATCTATTTCCTTTTGAACTTCATCTATTTTTAACTGATAAGATTTAACTTCTTCCCTAGCAGCTTCTAAATCAATACTTTTTTCATTTATTTTATCTAATATCCCATTAAGTTCAGCATTTTGATTATTTATTTCATTTTCAACCTTATCTTTTTCTTTTTCTAAATCATTAATTTGATTTTGATTTTCATTTATTTGTTGTTGTATAGAGGAACCAGTCTCAGCATAAGCTAAAAAGTTTCCTGAAAAAACTACAGTAACAGCTATTGTTGTTGCTTTTAATATTTTACTCATAACTTTACCTCCTTTAGTTAATCTATACTAAATTTCTGTACATCATTAATAATCCAATTATTATTTTTATACTCGATATTAGTTAAAAACATCTCTTCAACATTATTCTTCCAAAAGGGTACTAGCTTCTTTTTTATATTATAATTTAATTTAATAACCACATTTCCTTTATAAATACCATTTTCATAATAAAATTCACTACTCTTTAATTCAGTTTTTAAATCAGTAATTTCATAATTGTTCTTTAAAAACAAACTTTCTTTTTTTATGCTATCATAAATTTTACTTTTTGCATCATCTTCAGCATTAGCTATTAAAGAATAATCTGAGTTATTTAACGCCTCAAAAACACTTGTATAAAAATCATTAGTTGATTTATTAACTTCCTCAATAAGTTCATCATTTACAATATCTATATTTATATTTAAATTTGGTAAATTCGAAACTTCTACTTTTTCACTAGCTATTAATCCCCATGGAAATTCTCTTTCTAATTGTATTTTTATATTCTTATTTAGTGGAATCGGTCCATATTTTTTCATATCTTTAACTTGCTTATTAATTTCTTTACCATCAATTAATACATTAGCATCTTCAAAGTTTGAGGTTAAAGTTATATTTATAGCTGGCATATCTAACTTGTACTCTAAATTTTCCATTATATAGACTTCTTTTTTCTCTTCAATTTCTCCATATAAAGTATTTAATTTACCTTTAATTGAGTATTTCCCGGGAATTAAATTCCTTTTTATTTTAGTTTCAGCAATTTTTTCATCATTTATATATATTTTAGTTTCGTCGAAATTACAATTAACTTTAATGGCTACAGGAGCAATTTCTATATGATAATTGTCGAATAATAATATCTTTTTATTAATTAACTTAAAAAATCCACTTTCTCCATTATTCTTTAAATCTTTAATAATGTTATTAACCATATCTTTATTTTCAAAATAATACTCTGCTAAAGGTTCAAATTCTTTTTTACTTATTCTTTCCCCATCTACTTTAATATCTTTATAAATCCTTCTTGGTTTATTTTCTTTTAAAGCTACTTCTAAATTCTTTAATATTATATTTTTACTGGACTTATAACTTCCAACTTCAAATCCAATTCCTGCAAATACTAAAAGGATAACTATTAAAATAACCTTTCTTCTTATTATAAATTCCTTTAAATTAGAAAATTTTATATTTCTTATATCCTCTATTAATAAATGTAAATATCTTTTTAAAGCCTCAAATAATTCCTTTAACCTTTTCAATATTTTCACCCTTTATTCTAAAATATCTATTATCCACTTATTACAGTTTAAACACTTGTAAATTCTAATAACAAATAAATCAAGATTTCCCATTGGTTTTTGCTTGCTTAATATTTCAACTTCTTCTCTAGTATAGAAATCATCTTCTTCATTTAAAAAGCCTTGAATTTCAATTATGTAATTTTCATTTGTCTTTTCACAACAATCATTTTGTCCTACAACTTCTATTTTTTCATACTTAAGTCTTGGACTAAGTTCTTTAATAATGTCTATAATATCTTCAAATTCATCTATATTATCTAAAAAGTCTTCTTTGTAAAATACTAAATTTTGTATTTGAAATAACTTATTCATCTTTACACCTCTTCTTCTATATATCAATTTTATATTCATTAATAATATTAAAATATATTTATATAGTCAATTTATTTTATGAAATATTAATAAATATGGTATAATTTACTACAAAGATAGCTAAAAGAAATTATAAAAACTTATTTTCAGAAATAATATTTTTATAATTTCTAAATATTAAAAGGAGATGATAAAATGATTTTCGATAGCCATATGCACTCAAAATTCTCTACAGATAGCAATATGAATATATTAGATGCAATTGCAGTAGGAAAAGAAAAAAATATCGGAATTATAATTACTGATCATATGGATTTAGACTATCCTGTTAAAGATGAGTTTAAATTTGATGTTCCTACTTACTTCAATGAATATGAAAAATATCGCTCATCAAATGTAAAGCTTGGAATTGAAATAGGCCTTACAACAAATACTGTTTCTGAAAATGAAGCTATTGCTAAAAATTATGATTTTGACTTTGTTCTAGGTTCTATACATGCTGTAAAAGGCTTAGATATCTATGTAGATTATGTTCACCAAGGATATAATAAAAAACAATTCTTCACTTATTACTTTGAAGACATGTTAAAATGTGTACAACTCCATGATAATTTTGACTCCTTATCTCATATAGACTACCCTTGTAGATATTGCAAATTTGATAATAACGAAATATTAGTTTCCGAATTCAAAGATATACTAGCAGAAATTTTCACTACTTTAATAAACAAAGGCAAAGTATTAGAATTAAATACTGCACGACTTCATGTTCCAGAATCAAATAAAGCTATGAGAGATATTTATAAGCTTTATATGGACTTAGGTGGAAAATACGTAACCATAGGCTCAGATGCCCATAGCCCCTTAAATATATACAAAAACTTTCATTTAGCACTAGAATTCATAAAAGATTTAGGACTAAAAGGAGTTTACTTTAATAAAAGAAAAATGGAATTCTTCTAATAAAAATAAAATCCTATTATTAAATTAATTTATATACTTTAATAATAGGATTTTTTCTAACTAATAAGATTTTTTTCTTAAATCTCTATAAAAATCATTTAATATTAATGACTTTTCTCCATGTAAACCACCACTTACTATTACCAATAAAGTAACAATAGGTATTGCTAAAATAATAAAAATTTTATTAAATATACTCATAGTTACTCCTCCTATAATTATACATTTTAAATATTCATTTATAATATTATATTTAAATTATATAAAAAATTCAATATTTTAACAAAAAAAACATTGTAATTTACGCAATTACTTCAGCAAGTTCATTACAAGCAAAATCAAAACTATCTTTGCCACTATGGTAATGAAAATTATACTTTTCATCATTAAAAAGTCCATGCTTCCTTTGAATCATCATCTTTACTGGTTCAGGAAGAATTCCAATAACCATATTTTAAACACTCCCTTGTATGATATAGATATAACATTTGATAGAAAACTTAATACATTTCTAACGAA
>ERZ857882.1076-NODE-1076-length-32981-cov-5.397619_pt1 | contig 32981 bp, 29 predicted proteins | sample MGYA00519697_ERZ857882 | MGnify/ENA primary metagenome ERZ857882 (study PRJEB31778, sample SAMEA3449373) | human gut metagenome | biome: human gut; feature: human-associated habitat; material: faeces | place: United Kingdom | collected 2010/2012 ...
TGCACGGCGACAGCTCAATTGATTTTGATAACTATTCGGAGGGCGAGCTGAGCATTCTTCACAGCGAAATCTACAAGATGACCATACGCCTGCGTGAGCAGCAGCAAAAGCTCATAAATGACAAAAAATATCTGGCAGATTCCTTAGCCGACATATCCCACCAGATCCGCACACCGCTGACCTCGATAAATCTGCTGGTAGAACGGCTGTCGGCATCCGGTCTGACCGATGAGTGCAGGCATCAGTTGACAAACGAGCTTTACGAGCTGCTCGACCGTCCCGGTTGCCCGGAGCGTCACGCGCTGAGCAGCGTCGATATCGGCATCCTTATATACAAAAGAGTAATCGCTTTGCGCTTCGACCCGCGTCAGGAACTCTTTCACCGTGGCGTCCTTGACATCGATGCTGATTATTTTGTTCGAATCCTGCGCTGAAAGAGGTAAAAAGGCGAGCAGGAATACGGCCGTCAGGGCAAACATTCCCAATTCAGGGAAACATTTTTTGATAAACCCCTGAATTTTTCGAATTTTATCCATAAATTTGAGAGATTTTTTAAAGTTAGCTGTAATATCTGGCTGGACATTACGTAAAATAGCTTTGAAAAGTCTGCAGACGGGTTCTTTCGGGAACCCGTTCGCTTTTGGGGCATTGGCTATCTCTTTCTCATGGGCAGGTCGGGTTTAGGTTAGCGTTCGTTTTTTGGTCAGTTGGTTTGTTTGGCCGAGATGTGTACCCGGTTATTCACGTAATCGATATTGTAGCGGATCGGTATGATCAGCGAAACGGCGCGCAGAATCTCGTCCACCGATTCGTATTTGACATTGAATGAGAGGTGCGCCGAGAGATTGACGTTACGCGCCACATCGAATTCCATATTATACCAGCGTTCGAGACTCACGAGAATGTTTCCGAGCGGCTTGTTGTCGAAAATCAGCAGCCGGTCCATCCAGTGACTGTAATCCGAGGCGTCGACCTCCATGACCGATTCCTCGGCACCTTGGGTGCGTGCGACGTAACGGTCGTTGGGTTTCAGGCGGACTGTACGGCCTCCCTCCGAATGTATGTCGATCGAACCGCGCACCAGCACGACCTCCTGATAGTCGAGGTGGGCATAACTCTTGACGTCGAAAGCCGTACCCAGCACCTCGATCTGCCGCCGGCCGATCTCGACGATAAAAGGCCGTTCGGGATTGCGGCTGACATCGAAGAATCCCTCTCCTTCCAGTTTCACGCGCCGCTGCGTCCCGTCGAACTGCTCGGAAAGCGTCAGCCGGCTGTTGCCGTTGAGCCACACCGAAGTGCCGTCGGGCAGCGTGAAGACGCCTTTGCTCTCCTGGGAGGTGACATAACAAAGTGTGCGGTCGCGTTCGGCCCGCTCGATACGGTTCGAGAGCAGCAGGTACTGCGAGACGAACAATCCCGCCACCAGCACGGCCGCTGCGCCGAGTACTGCCCGCCGCCACATCCGCATCCGGGAGCGGCGTTGCCCGGCGGCGATCTCCGCCACGTCCTGAAGCGCCACCTGCGCGTCGGGGGAGAAGCGGTCGAACAGCCGGGCGGCGGTGGCAGAGGCGGCGCCGTTGGCGCAGTCGTCGGCTCCGCCGTGGGCTCCGGCGTCGGCGTTGCCGGCGGATTCTCCGCGTCCGCCTGCACCGCTACGACGGCGGTAAACACCGCGGCGGTATGGTCAAGCCCCGCCATGCCGCCGTTGTCATCGACGGAGACCACATTGGAAATGCGCAGCAGCTTTTCAAACAGGTATCCCTCCGGAATCGTCTCCGGCAGCTCCAGCGCCGCGGTCAGCGCATCGGTCACGAGCGCGTAGAACACGTCGTTTCCAACGTTCTCTTTGGTAAACTCTGTGGGCACATACAGCGTTTCGCGCGGCGACGCGCTGTTCTTCATGTCGTATTCGTCATAGCCCTCGCTGTAACCCGCATCATAGGCCGCGCCGCCCGACCAGTTGGCCGACGGCTTCACCATATACCCGCCGTTGCTGGCGGAATAATAGCATGGCATCACCGCGCCGCCCAGCAGCAGCACGTCGTTCATCGTGGCGTCCACCGCCTCGATCACGTTTTTATTGGCGCTGTTGTAGCCCTTGTACACCTGATCGGTGGAGGTGTCTCCGATATCGTAAGCGCCGCTTCCGCCCATGCGCGGCAGAACATAGTTCTTTGCTGCAATCGTCTGCGCCTTGAGCGCTTCGACCGGAAAGCTGTTGCTCATCTCATAGGCCACCACGCCGTAGAGATAGTGGGACAGCGGCACCCGGTTGACCACCTGCAATCTGCTGCCGCTCGCCGTAACGGACAGATGCCCGAGATAGGAGCGGCTGTAGCCGGCGACGGGCAGCGTCAGGTAGCCCGCCGTGCGGGCGAGGTCGGCGCGCTCGATCGTGGCCGCCGTACCGCTGTACAGCTCGCCCCGCGAAGAATGCACGACCTTTACGGTGCTCCCGGCCGCGGTGACGGTCAGCTTGCCGCCCGTAAACGTCTCATTGGATTCCACAATCCGGTAGGTGCCGGACACGGTGACCGTTATTTTTTCCGTATCGCCGGTGGAGAGCCGCACGCGCACAAACGAGGTGGGCCCCTCCAGCGTATCCGCACCGGCCGGTGTGGAGATCGGAATCACAAGCGCGAGCATCAGCATCGCCATCAGCAAAGCGATTTTTTTCTTCATACATATCATTCCTTTCGACGGCGGAACCGTCTTATCGTGATTGTATCGGATGCCGGCGGGCAAGTAAAGGCTGCGGCGCAAGGGTTTACGGATGTTTCACATTACCGAAATATCCTGTTAACCGGTGTTCCTGTAACTGGAAGGCCGCGCTAGACGCTCCGCGCCGCCGCGGCAAACGCGCAGTCCGCGTGCGTCTCCATCGCTGCCGCCGCGCGGCTCGCCGCCTCCCCGGAGGAAAACAGCCCGAACACGGCGCTCCCGCTGCCGGTCATGCGCGCGCCGAGCGCGCCGAGGGCCAGCAATGCATCGCCAAGCCTTCGGATCTGTGGCACGAGCGATACCGCGCTCTCCTCCAAAGCGTTGAACAGCAGCGGGGCGAGCGCCTCCGCATCGCCGTTGGCCAGCGCCGCGACCGCCCGCGCCGTCTCCGGCTGGGGCTGCGGCAGCGTCAGCGCCGAAAACAGCGCCTTGGTCGATACGCCCGCGGCCGGCTTTGCGATCACCAGATGCAGCGGCGCGCCCAGCGGCAGCGGTTCGAGCAGCTCCCCGATGCCGCGCGCGCGGCACAGTCCCCCCTTCAGGCAAAACGGCACGTCCGCGCCGATGCGGGCGGCCAGCCCGACGAGCTCCGGCAAGGGCAGAGGTTCGGGCGCGCGGGCGTTCAGCCATCCAAGCACCGCCGCCGCGTCCGCGCTGCCGCCGCCAAGGCCGGCCTCGGCCGGGATATGCTTGTAGACATGGATGCGCGCGCCGCGTCCGGTCAAAGCGCGGTACCGCTCGGCCGCCGCGCGCAGCGTGTTTCGGTAGGGCAGCAGCATGCCCGTAGCGGTTACGATGACCTCGCGGCTCCTGGTCACGGTCACATCGTCGGCAAGGCTGGTGGTGAGCATGAGCGAGTCGAGCGTGTGATAGCCGTCGGCGCGCTTGCCCGTCACGCCGAGGGTCAGATTGATCTTCGCGTACGCGCGCTCCTGTATGGTCGTGATCTTCATGGTTTTGGGGGCGTGTCCTCTCTGCCGAACACGCGGCGGCGCATGCCCCGCCCGCGCGTCAACGGCTTGTCTGGAACACAGTATACCACAGCCTGTACAAGATAGGTATCACATGTGCGCGTCAAATATGCTATACTGTGTTCGTTGTAACCATGCAAAGAAAGTTGGTATTTGTCAATATGCGGTTCTCTCCCCTGTGCAGCGGCTCCTCCGGCAACGCCTCCTATCTGGAAACGGACGGCGCGCGCCTGCTCATCGACGCCGGCGGCACCGGAAAGCGCATTGAGGCGCTTTTGCAGGAGGTGGGCGCATCCGCCGCCGGTCTGGATGCGATTCTGATCACGCACGAGCACATCGACCATGTGCAGGGCGTGGGCGTGCTGTCCCGGCGCTACAACCTGCCGGTGTTTGCCGCGGCGGACTGCTTTGCCGCGCTGCCGGCCTCAGTGGGCGCCATCGCGCCGTCGCTCATCCGCGTGTTCGAGCCGGACCGGCCGTTCTTTTTCCGCGGTCTCAGCATCCTGCCGTTCTCCATCCCGCACGACAGCGCGCACGCCGTCGGCTTTACGTTTGAGGACGCGTCCGGCCGCTGCGCCGTTTTGACGGACGTCGGCTGCATGAGCGAGCGGCTCGTCGATATCGTCTCCGGCAGCGGCGTACTGCTGCTCGAGGCCAATCACGATGTGGACATGCTGCTCTCCGGCGGCTATCCGTACCCGCTCAAGCGCCGCATCCTGTCCGTCAACGGCCACCTGAGCAACGAGGACTCGGCGGATACGATCGTGCGCCTTGCCAGGAGCGGCATGCGCGAATTCATCCTCGGCCATCTCTCGAAGGAGAACAACACGCCCGACCTGGCCGCCGTCACGGTGCGCGCGGCGCTCTCCGGAGCCGGCTTTGGCGACGAGGTGCGCGTGACCGTTGCGCGCCGCGACCATGCCACCGGCACGTTCACCGCATAGCGCGGCCGGAATGCCGTTGGTATTCCGGCAAAGAAAGGAGCATCCGTCATGACCATCCGCATCCTGTGCGTCGGCAAGCTCAAGGAGCGTTACTTTTTGGAGGCCGAGGCCGAGTTCCTCAAGCGGCTGAAGCGTTTCGGCACGGCGGAGGTCGTCGAGGTGGCCGATGAAAAAGCGCCGGAAACGCTCAGCCCCATGGAGCAGGCCAAGGTCAAAGACCGCGAGGGGGAGCGGCTGCTCACCCGCATCGCGGAGGGCGACCGCGTGATCGCGCTCGTGATCGGCGGCCGCCGGTATACCTCCGAAAAATTTGCCGAGCGGCTGCAGGCGCTTCGGGACGCCGGCACGCGCAGCATCGCCTTTGTCATCGGCGGCTCGCTTGGCCTGTCGGACGCCGTTCTCAAGCGCGCGAGCGAAACGCTCTCGCTGTCGGATATGACGCTGCCGCACCGCATTGCAAGGCTCGTGCTTCTCGAACAGGTCTATCGCGCGCACAAGATCTCTGCGGGCGAGCCGTACCATAAGTGACCGGCAGTCTCCAAAAACCATTTTGCGATCCAAAATCCATCACCGGAGGCGATAACGATGCAAAAAATTTACCGTGACGAACTGCTGCTGCGCACCTGCCACTGCGACATGCAGGGCCGTTGGCGGCCGAGCGCCATTCTGGAGGCCATGCAGGAGGCCGCGGGCACGCACGCCGAGCTGCTCGGCTGCGGCCGCAACCGTCTGCTGTCGGACAACATCGTGTGGGTCATCTCCCGCATCGAGCTGCACATGGACCGGTATCCGTCCATCGGCGAGCGCGTGACGGTCGAAACGTTCCCCATGCCGTGCCGCCGCTGCTTCTTCCCCCGTTACTTCGTCTTTCGGGATGCGGACGGCAATACGCTCGGCCGCGCCGGCACGCTCTGGGTACTGCTCGATCTGACCACGCGGCGCATGACCGCGCCGCAGTCCGTGGCCGAGCGCATCCCGAACAACGCCGACCTCGTGCCGCCGCTGCCGCTGCCGCATACCGTACCTCGGACGGATGGCACGGTTGAAACGCGCCTGCGCACGGCCGCCTACTCCGACCTCGACGTGAACGCCCATGTGAACAACGCCCGCTACGCCGACTGGCTCTCCGATGCGCTTGGCACGGCCGTCATGCGGCAATACTGCCTTCGGACGCTGCACATCAACTATGCCGCCGAGGTGCTGCCCGACGCCGAGATCGAGATGCAGCTCATCCGAAACGGCCTGTTCTACCATCTTACCGGCAGCCGCGACGGCCGCCGGCACTTCGAGATCGGCGGCGAGCTGATGGAGCGGGCTTAAGGGATTCTTAAAGGTTTTCTTTCTTTTATCATAAACGGAACCGGTATACAATCAAAGCATACCGACGGGGGAGGCTTTTTCCGCATGGCCAGCCAGCACACGATTCTCATCTGCGACGATGATCGCGACATCGTTTCCGCACTCGACATCTATCTCCGCTCGGAGGGCTACCGAACGCTGCTGGCCTACAGCGGCAGCGAGGCGATTCGGCTCGCCGCGGAAAACCAGGTGCACCTGCTGCTCATGGACGTCATGATGCCGGGGCTGGACGGCATTGCCGCCACGGTACGGCTGCGCGAGGAGCACAATTTCCCCATCATCCTGCTGACCGCCAAGAGCGAGGACAGCGACAAGGTGCTCGGCCTGACCGTCGGTGCGGACGACTACGTCACCAAACCGTTCAACCCCATGGAGGTCATCGCGCGGGTCAAATCGCAGCTTCGGCGCTATACGCGCCTCGGCGCGATTGCCGAACGGCAGGAGCGGCTCGTCATCGGCGGGATTGAGCTGGACGACGCGGCCAAGGCCGTCACCGTGGACGGCGATCCCGTCGCGCTCACGCCCATCGAGTACAGCATTCTGAAGCTCCTCATGGAGCACCCGAACCGCGTGTATTCCTCCCGCCAGATCTACGAGGCCGCCTGGAGCGACCCCGCGTACGGCGCGGAGAACACCGTGCCGGTACACATCCGCCATCTTCGCGAGAAGATCGAGATCAATCCGGCCGATCCGCGCTATCTGAAGGTGGTCTGGGGACAGGGCTACAAGATGGAGCGCCCGTAACCATCCGTTTTTGATGCATGAAAGGAAGAATTCCGATGAAATCCGTTTCCGTTTCCGCGCCGATGAAGGCGGGCGCGATCGTGCTGTTGACGCTGCTGCTGTTCGCCGCCGTCCTCTCCGGGTTCGGTACGGCCTATCTGGCCTATGAGGGCGCGTACGACGGGTTTGGCGTCGCCTTCGAGGAGACCGATCTCTGCCATGATCTGGCCGCGGAGCTTCGCTACCGGGCGCTGTTCCTCCGCGATTGGGTTGTCGTTGTCCCGTCGCCCGCACCGCAGTCCTCCCCGACCCCCGGCGTGGGGCAGGCCGGCGATCCGAGAACGGGCGCAGCCGCCGATCCGAAGGCAGCTATCACGCCCGGTCAGACCGGCGATGCCGAAGCTGCGCCGGCCGTTACGCCGGAGCCCGACCCGGAAGCCTATCCCTCCACCGGGTCGATGACCGACCGGGGGATCGCGCCCGATACGGAGCAGGCCCCGCTCTCCGACGGCACATACACCAACTATTCCTCCAGCCCGATGCCCGACCCGGCAACCCCCGCCACCGTTTCCTTTGTGATGACCGGCGACCAGCGGCTGGCGCTGGACGATCTTTTGAATCCCGCCGTTACCAACTACCGGCTCTGCCTCTATGATGTCTTGACCGGCGAGCAGATCTACGGTCCGACCGATACCGATGGGCTGGTTCCGCTGCAAATGGGCGCCCTGTCGCAGTATGGCCAAGCGACCAACCGGTACCTTGGCGGTCTCCGTGTGGCCGAATATCTCGACCCGCAGCTTGGCGCGAGCGACCAGTTCTCCTTTTTGAAACCGATCTATGACCGCATGGTCGCGTGGCGGTACGCGCTGCCCGTGATCTCACTGATCTCGCTGCTGCTCTCCGCACTGGTGTACGCGTACCTGCTGCATGCCGCCGGCCGGCATCCGGGCGAGGACGCGGTGCGTCTGGGCTTTTTCGACCGCATCCCGACCGATGTGTTCTATGTCCTGACGCTTGGCCTTGCTGCGTGCGCGGTGCTGCTGTTCGGGCTTGGCTTTAATCTGATCGATGTGGTCAACGGCCGGTTCATCAGCATGTTCGTGCTCACGCTGATGCTCGGCGTCATCGCGGCAGTCATCATCCTGCTGCTGTTCATCCTGGTGTCGATGAGCACGGCGGCGCGTGTGAAAGCGCACACGTTCCTCAGCAGCACGCTCACGGTGCGCTTTGTCCGCTGGATCTGGCGCGGCGTCCGCAGCTTTTTCAACATGATCGGCGCCATGCTCCACAATCTTCCCATCCTCTGGAAGCTGCTGCTCGGCGCGGCGGGCTACGGCCTGCTGACGGTGCTCATGACCGCCTCGCGGGACGGATTTTTCGTGCTCCTCTGGCTCGCGGCGAGCATTGCCGCCATCCTGCTGCTCTGCCGCTCCGCCGTCGGGCTGGATCGGCTCAAGCGGGGCGCGAAGGCCATCGCGGGCGGCGATCTCTCCTGTGTGATCGATACCAGGTATCTCCCGCGTGATGAAAAGGAGATGGCGGCCGATCTGTCCAATATCAGCGCGGGCATCGGCCGGGCGGTCGAGGAGCGCATGAAGAGCGAGCGTATGAAGACCGATCTGATCACGAACGTGTCGCACGATCTCAAGACCCCGCTCACCTCGATCGTCAACTATGTCGATCTGCTGAAGAAGGAGGACCTGCACAACGAGACGGCCGATGGCTATGTCGCCGTGCTCGACCGGCAGGCGCAGAAGCTCAAAAAGCTGACGGAGGATATCGTTGAGGCGTCCAAAGCGTCGAGCGGTGTGCTGAACGTCAACCTGGCGCCCACGGATGCGGCGGAGCTGCTCAGGCAGTGCGCGGCCGAATACGCGGAGCGGTTTGCCGCCGCAGGGCTCACGCCCATGCTGCGCATCCCCGATGCGCCGGTCACGGCAAGCGCCGACGGCCGCCTGCTCTGGCGCGTGTTTGACAACCTGCTCGGCAATGTCGTCAAGTATGCCATGCCCGGCACGCGCGTCTATCTCGATGCGGAGGCGGACGATACCGGCGTGACGCTCAGCGTGCGCAACATCTCAAAAGAACCGCTCGAAAAGAGCGGCGATGAGCTCATGGAGCGCTTCGTGCGCGGCGATGCGTCGCGCCATGCCGAGGGCAGCGGCCTCGGGCTCGCGATCGCGGGCAGCCTGACCGCGCTGCAGGGCGGCGCGCTCACCATCGTCCCCGACGGCGATCTGTTCCGCGCCGATATCCGGCTGAACCGCTGATTCGGCGCCATCTCATCCTCCCGTGACCTGCGCCATCGGGTGAAACCGATGGCGCTCTTTTTTTGCTTTTTCCGCTCCGTCAAGGCGCTCCTTTTCATGGCTCGGTCCATTATTTGCATTGCCGGATTCCCATTTTTTTCTAGAAAAACGGGGAAAAATCTCCCATGTCCGGTTCATTCTGGAACGGAATCGCAGTCGATCACGAAATCCAAAAACTATTTGGTCGGATTGTGTTGACAAACGACAAAAAAGGTGCTAATAATAGTAACACAATAAAGTTACGGAACTAAATTTCAATTCGTAAGAAAGTGGTGTCGTGATTGAGCGAGCAACCGGTCTCTGAAAACACAGGCGCAGTCCCCAGAACGATCCGGGACCATAATAGAAGGCTTGTCCTCAAGGCTGCTGCGGAACGGGAGACGTTTTCGGTAACGGACATTGCGGCGGACGTTATGCTCAGCCGGCAGTCCGTCATGAAGGCGCTGACTCATTTTCTCGATCGCGGGCTGATCGTATCGCTGGGCAAGGGCAGCTCCACGGAGAGCGGCGGCAAAAAGCCGGAGATGTATGCCCTGCGCCCACCGCAGCGAATTCTGGCGATTCTGCACCGCACCAACGCCATGGTGTTTGAGCTCATGGACATGTCCAGCAACAGTCTGGACACGCTGTCCATACCAATCGGCAAGACGCTCACGGACGATGAATTCGTCGAAGCGCTTCGCGCGGGTGCGCAGAAGATGATGATGTGCAATCCCGATCTCAAAACCACGCTGTATGGTGTGGCCATGGCGGTCGGCGGACAGGTTGAGCTCGAGCATCACACAATGCACCGCAGCATGTATTTCTCCAACCTCAGCGTCGGGCTGCCGGTCTACGATATACTGCAAACGATCTTTCCGAATGTTCCATGCGTTCAGGTGGACTGCATCGGGCGCATGGCAGGCCAGTCCGTCCTGCTCAACGCCGAGCTGATCCACAAAAACAAGCGCATTTTTACGCTCTATATCGACCGTGGCATCACGGGTTGCTTTTTCATGGATGGGAAGCTGCAAACGGAGTCGACCCTGATGCTGCTCGAGGCTGGACACATGGTGCTGGACGCGCACGACGACGAACGCTGCACCTGCGGCAAATACGGTTGTGCGGAGAGCCTGATCAGCCTGCAGCGCATGCGCCGCAGCATCGAAGAGCATCTGCCGCAGTACCCGGATTCCTGTCTGGCGCACATCGCACCGCGCCTGGTCGGTTTCGACGATGTATTTTCAGGTAGCCGCAGCGGCGATGCGCTCTGCATGCGTGAAAGCCGGCGGCTGGCAGGTGCGATCGGCCACCTGCTTCGCAATATCTTCTTGGTGTGCGAACCGGGGCTGATCGTATTTATGGGCAACTTTTCCAATGCTGACGCCGTGTTCGACGAAACGTTGCGTGCGGCGGTCAAGAGCGACTTTGTGTATACGCTGCGCGAAGGCACATTCGGTGTGTTCTACGACCGTCGGGACCTCCCGGCGCTGGAAGCGCAGGGCTGCGCACAGTCGGTAATTAAATTTTTCTACGATGATGAACGGCTCTATACCTGAGGAGACAGGTTCTTAAGCCAAAAAACAAACAACCCCATATAACCGAAGAGAGGCAAAAAATGAGGCAGAACGACCCCCTGTATTCCGTATACCTGAAAATCCTGCATGAGGAGCTGCAGCCGGCATTTGGCTGCACGGAGCCGGCCGCGTTGGCCTACGCGGCGGCACTGGCCGCCCAAACGCTCGGCGCGGCACCGGAGCGTCTGCTCGTCACCTGCAGCGGCAACATCATCAAGAACGTCAAGAGCGTCATCGTGCCGAACGCAGGCGGCCGAAAGGGGCTGGATGTGGCCGCGGCCGCGGGCGTCATCGCCGGGCACGCGGAAAAGAAGCTGGAGCTGCTCAGCGGCATGACCGACAGCGACCGACAGCGCATGGACACCTATCTGAAAATGGCGTCGATCAAGGTCGCCTTGTCCGACAGCCCGAATCCGTTCGATATCCGCATCGATGCCGAAAGCGGCAGCGACACCGCGACCGTACGCATCACGGGAGGTCACACAAACGTGGTTCTCATCGAGAAAAACGGGACGGTGCTGCTGGAACAGCGTGGCGCACAGTCCCAGATGGACAGTCCCGACCGCGAGTCCCTCTCGGTTCGGCGGATCCTTGCGTTCGCCGACGGCGTAGACATCGCGGATGTGCGCGGCCTGCTCGACCGGCAGATCTCCTGCAATATGGCGATCGCGGAGGAGGGCATGCGCGGTGATTACGGCGCGAATATCGGCACCGTGCTTCTCAAAACGGACAGCTCGCTGCGCACGCGTCTCAAGGCGATGGCGGCTGCCGGCAGCGATGCGCGCATGAGCGGCTGTGAAATGCCGGTCATCATCAACTCCGGCAGCGGCAATCAAGGTATCACGGTCAGCGTACCGGTCGTCACCTATGCCAGAGCGAAGGGACTCCCGCAGGAAAAGCTCTACCGGGCGCTTGTGCTGGCCAATCTTCTGGCCATCTATCAGCGTTCGGGCATCGGCTGCCTTTCCGCTTACTGCGGTGCCATCAACGCCGGCGTGGCGGCGGCCTGCGGCGTGGTATATCTCAATGACGGCACGTTTGACGATATCGCCCATACGCTGGTCAACGGCCTGGCGATCGCCTCCGGCGTGATCTGCGACGGAGCAAAGGCCTCCTGCGCCTCCAAAATCGCCGTCGGCATCGACGCGGGGTTGCTCGGTTACGAGATGTATCAGAACAATCAACAGTTTTTCAATGGCGAGGGCATCGTCAAGGGCGGCGTCGACCAGACGATCGCCGCCGTTGCACGGCTTGGCCGCGACGGTATGCGCGATACCGACCGCGAAATCCTACACATCATGATCGACCGGTAGGCGGCATCCCCGCTACGAACAAGGAATCCGCAAATCGAAGGATTTGGATTCAAAATAAAACACTAAAACAGGAGGAGAACATGAAATCGATCAAAACACTGCGGCTTATCGTCTGCTTCATGCTGATCGCCGCCCTCTCCCTGACCGCGCTGGTTGGCTGCAAGCCGGCTCCCGACGCGCAGCAGGGGAACACGCAGGAGCCCGCGCAGAGCGCAGGCACGGAGAATACGGGCGTTTCCGACGAAACGCTGAAAATCGCACTTGAGAGCAACATCGCCGGTCTGGATCCGAAGACGACGGTCGACCGCTACAGCGGCAATGTTTACGGCTGCATCTACGAGCCGCTGCTCACCTATGACGAGAACGACAACATTGTTGCCAACTCCATCGTGGAGTCGTTCGAGCAGGTGGATGACGTGACCTATAACTTCAAGCTCGTTCAGGGCATCAAGTTCCATAACGGTGACGAGATGAAGGCCAGTGACGTCAAATTCTCGCTGGAGCGCGGCATCGGCACCTCGATGAACTATCTGGTCGGCGAGATTGATCACGTTGAAGTGCTTGGCGATTACGAGTTCAATATCGTGATCAAAACGGCTAACGGCGCATTCCTCGCCGGTCTGACCGCGGTGCAGACCGGCATCCTGTCCGAGAAGGCCGTCACCGAGGCGGGCGACAACTATCAGCTCAGCCCCATCGGCTCCGGCCCCTACAAGTTCGTTTCTTGGGAACAGGGTGTCTGCGTCACGCTGGAGCGCAATGCGGATTACCATGGCGACGCGCCGTACTACAAGAACCTCGTATTCTATGAGATCACCGACAGCACCACCCGCGCCAACCAGCTCGAGGTCGGCGAGGTGATGGTCGCGCCGCTCGCCGCGACCGACGTGTCCCGCTTTGAGAACACCCCCGGCTATCAGGTGGTAAAGGCCAACACCTTCGGCCTCATCTACATCGGCATGAACTACCGCTCCGAGAACGTGCAGGATCAGAAGGTGCGCGATGCGATCGCCTACGCCGTTGATACGGCCGCCATCACCAACGCGACCTATCTCGGCAACGCCAATGTCGCCACCGCCATCCTCAGCCCGAACGTGACCTACAGCATCGCGGATGAAACTGCCCCGAACACCTATGACGCCGAAAAGGCAAAGGCCCTGCTGGCCGAAGCGGGCTATGGCGAAGGCGAACTCAAGCTTACGCTCGTCATCGATACCCGCAGCGACGTCACCAGCGTCGGCACCATGCTCAAGGAGTATCTCAATCAGGTTGGCATTGAGGTCGAAATCGCGACCGGTGACAAGGCCACCATGTCCGGCTCTTACTACGCAAACGGCACCGATTACGACATCTTCGTCGGTACCTGGTACTGTGCAACGCCGGACGCAAACTCCCAGATCGTCACCACGTTCCACTCCAGCTGCAACGGCGCCACCGGCGGCTATTGCTGGATGAACCGCCCCGAGATGGACAAAATGATCGAGGATGCGCGCGCCTCCTCCGACCCGGAAGTCCGTGCATCGCTCTACAAGCAGATTCAGGAGACCGTCCAGAGCGAAAAGTGGTGGGTTCCCGTGCTGTACTATGTGGATTGCTGGGGCTCCGCGGAGAACGTGGATCTCGCGCCGATCCTGAATCCGACCGGTTACCATCAGTGGTGGAAGATCACTGCAAAATAATGCGGACCATCCGCAACCAATCATCCCCGAACGCTTCGCATCCGTTTCCGCCGTCTTGGCGGCGGGCGGGTGCGAGGCAGCCCCTTCAGCCGTGCGGTCTGCCGCAGAGCTGACAGAAAGGATGCTGCAAATTGATCAGATATATCATTCGAAGGGTGCTTTTCCTGATACCCACCCTACTGCTGGTCTCGTTTCTCGTGTTCGCCATCATTCAGGCTGCGCCGGGCGACCCGGCCCAGCTGGCGCTTGGCGAAGGCGCGACTGCGGAAGCGGTCGAGGCAAAGCGGCGGGAGCTCGGTCTGGATCAGCCGTTTTTGATTCAATACCTGAATTGGCTTAAGGACATCATCTTCCGGTTCGATTTCGGTAATTCGTACCGTTCCAACATCAGCGTGGCGTACCAGATACAGAACTATTTTCCCAATACGCTGAAACTCTCCGGCATGGCGGTTCTGCTCGGCGTTCTCATCGGGGTGCCGATCGGTATTGTTGCGGCCGTCAAGCAATACTCTGTTTTCGATAATATCGTGATGTCGTTTGCGATGATCGGCATGTCGATGCCGGCGTTTGTACTCGCACTGGTCATGCTGCTGCTGTTCTCGGTCACGCTGCGGTGGCTGCCGCCATCGGGCTTTTCGACCTTCCAGCAGATGATCCTTCCCGTTGTGGCGCTCGGCATGCAGCCGATGGCGATCTGCGCCCGCATGACGCGTTCCAGCATGCTCGAGGTGATCCGGCAGGATTATATCCGCACCATTCGCGCCAAGGGTCAGACGGAACTGCGCGTGATCGTGGGGCATGCGTTCAAAAACGCGGTCATGCCGATCCTGACAACGGTCGGCCTCCAGTTTGGCGCGCTGATCGGCGGCGCATTCGTCACGGAAACGATCTTCCTGATTCCGGGCTTTGGCCGCCTGCTGGTCACGGCTGTGACCAATCGCGATTACCCGCTGGTGCTCGGCGGCGTCGTGTGCGTAGCCATGATCGTGGCGCTGACCAATCTGCTCATCGACATCGCGTATGCATTTGTTGACCCGCGTGTACGCGCGGAATTCAAGGGTTCGGGAGGAGGTGTTTTCCCATGGCAAAAGCTCAAAAAGCTGGTGCTGGCCATGACGCCGGAAAAATGAAGCGCCGCGACGCACGGAGCGGGGAAACCTGGCGCCGCCTCAAAAAGAACAAGGTTGCCTTTGTCAGCCTGTTCATTCTGATCGCGCTCGCAGCCATCGCGCTGTTGGCAGACGTGATTGCTCCTTACCCCTATTCCGAACAGAATCCGGCCAACTTCCTGCAAAAGCCCTCTGCGGAGCATATCTTCGGAACCGATCAGTACGGTCGCGACATCTTTAGCCGCGTCCTGTATGGCGCGCGCATTTCGCTAAGCGTCGGCTTTATCGCGGTGGGCGTGGCGCTCGTTTCCGGCGGCCTGCTTGGCGCAATCGCGGGGTTCTACGGCGGCCGTGTGGACAACATCATCATGCGCTGCATGGATATCCTGCTCTCCATTCCCTCCGTGTTGCTGGCGCTCGCAATCGTTGCGGCATTCGGTACGAGCGTGATCAACCTCATGATCGCAACGGGCATCTCCACCGTGCCGAGCTATGCAAGGCTCGTGCGCTCGTCGATCCTTTCCATCAAGGATCAGGAGTTTGTGGAGGCGGCCCGCGCCGTCGGCACGAGCGACGCGATCATCATCACGCAGCACATTCTTCCCAACTGTCTTGCACCGATTCTGGTGCAGGCGACGTTCGGCGTGGCGACGGCGATTCTGACCGTAGCGGGCCTAAGCTTTGTCGGTCTCGGCCTGCAGCCGCCGATTCCCGAATGGGGTTCGATGCTGTCCGACGCGCGCACCTATATCCGCGACTATGCGTATATGATGTTACCGCCGGCGGTGGCGATCGCACTGACGGTATTCTGCCTGAACGCGCTTGGCGACGGGCTGCGCGATGCGCTGGATCCGAAGCTGCGTGACTGAGGAGGAAAGACGCATATGAACGATCAACTGCTCAAAATTCAAAACCTAACCGTGGACTATCACTCCTCCAACAAAACCGTACACGCGGTGCGGGGGCTGAACCTCCGGCTCCGGCCGGGCGAAACGCTGGGGCTTGTCGGTGAAACCGGCGCGGGCAAAACGACCACGGCGCTCAGCATCCTTCGCATTCTGCCGGATATCGCCGCGCGCGTCCTGCAGGGCGAAATATTGTTCGACGGCAAGGACCTGCGCACGCGCAGCAAAAAGGAGATGCGCCAAATCCGCGGCCGCGACATCGCCATGATCTTTCAGGATCCCATGACCTCGCTCGATCCGGTCGTAACGGTCGGCGCGCAGATCGAAGAGATGATCGCGCTGCATGCCGATCTCCCCCGCAGCGGCCTGCGCAAGGCGGCCGAGGACATGCTCGAGGTCGTCGGCATCAAAAAGGAACGGTTTGACGATTATCCGCACCAGTTCTCCGGCGGCATGAAGCAGCGCGTCATCATCGCCATCGCGCTCTCATGCAACCCGAAACTCCTCATTGCCGATGAGCCGACCACCGCGCTCGACGTAACGATTCAGGCGCAGGTGCTCGACCTGATGAAGCAGCTTAAGGAATCCTACCGCACGGCGATGATCCTGATTACGCATGACCTCGGCGTGGTTGCGGACATCTGCGATACCGTCGCCATCATGTACGCGGGTGAAATCGTTGAGTACGGAACGCTCGAGGACATCTTCAACGGCCACCGGCATCCGTATACCGAAGGCCTGTTCAACTCCATCCCGAGCATTGACAGCGAGCAGAAAACGCTGAAGGTCATCGAAGGGCTGACGCCGGATCCCACGGATCTGTCGTCCGGCTGCGCGTTCCACCCGCGCTGCCCGTATGCTGCGGCGCGCTGCGCAGAGGAGCATCCCGAGGAAACGCGCCTGAGCGATACGCACTATGTGCGCTGCTTCCAATGTGCGGCAAGCAAGGAAAAGGAGGTTGCAGCATGTCAGAGCCATTGTTGAACGTCTGTAATCTGAAAAAGTATTTCAAAACGAGGGACGGAATGCTCTATGCCGTCGATGACGTCAGTTTTTCGCTGAATGAGGGCGAAACGCTCGGGCTTGTCGGCGAGTCTGGCTGCGGTAAGTCGACCACGGGACGCGCGATCCTGCGCCTGCACGAGCCGACCGGCGGGCAGGTTTTCTTCCACGGCGAGGATATTTTTCGTTACAACAAAACGAAGATGAAGGAAATGCGGCGCAATATGCAGATCGTGTTTCAGGATCCGTACTCCTCGCTCAACCCTCGCATGAATGTGCAGCAGCTCATTGAAAACTCGCTCATCATCAACGGTGTGCGCAGCGCGGCCGAACGGCTTGAGCGCGTCAAGGACATCATGGAGGTCGTGGGACTTGAGCAGCGGCTGCTCGGTGCCTATCCGCATGAGTTGGACGGCGGCCGGCGGCAACGCGTCGGCATTGCGCGGGCGCTGATCCTGAACCCCAGGTTTATCGTCATGGACGAACCGGTCTCCGCGCTGGACGTGTGTATTCAGGCTCAGATTTTGAACCTGCTGATGGATTTGCAGCAGCGCTACGGCTACGCGTACCTGTTCATTTCGCACAATTTGAGCGTGGTCAAGCACATCAGCGACCGCATTGCGGTCATGTATCTCGGAAAGATCGTCGAAATGGGCGACTCCCGCTCGCTGTTCGTCCACCCGCAGCACCCATACACCAAGGCGCTGCTCTCCTCAATTCCCATCCCGAAGGTGGGCGTGGAGCGCAAGCGCGTGATTCTCACCGGCGATGTGCCCAGCCCGATCAATCCGCCGGCCGGCTGCCGTTTCCGCGGTCGCTGTCCAAGCGCAATGCCAGTATGCGCCGAGCAGGAGCCGGCGCTCATGCAGGTCGGCGGCAGTTGCGTTGCCTGCCATCTGTATGACGAACAATAAAGGAGGAACCATGTTCAAACGTGAAGAACTGTTGGCATTTTTGAAGAACGGCACGCCCATGCGGGGCGTTCCCGCCGGATTCTGGATGCATTTTCCGGTGACAGCCCAGCATGGCGGCGCGGCTATCGATGCGCACATGCAATACTACGGTGAAACTGGCGTGCCGCTGGTCAAGATCATGAACGAGCATCCGTACCGGCTCGCGGAACGGATCGAAACGCCGGAGGACTGGCGAAAGGTCCGCCCGCTTAAGCTGGAGGATACCGATTATCCCGCGTTTCTGGATGAAATTCGGATGCTGCGCGCACGAATGGGCGAGGACGCTCTCATCCTTGCCACTATTCACGGTGTGCTCGTCTCCGCCTGTCACGCCACGGACGGCATGGGCAAATTCCCCGATCTGAACAATACGATCACGCGGCATCTGAAGGAAAACCCGGAGGCGACCGCGGTGGGCCTGAACGCCATTGCCGATACGCTCAAGCGGCTCTCTGCCGCCTGCATTGAGGCGGGCGCGGACGGCATCTATTACGCGGCGCTCGGTGCGGAGGAGGAACGCTTCTCCGAAGCGCTGTACACGACCTATGTCAAGCCGCTCGAATGCGCTTTGCTCGGCAGCCTCATGGAGCGGGGAGCGGTATTCCTGCACATCTGCAAGGATCACCCGCGGCTGCCCATGTTTCAGGGGTATCCGTGCCATGTCGTCAACTGGGCGGAGCACAGCAGCAGCTATACGCTCGAGGACGGCGCGGCGCTGTTCCCACAACAGCGCATTCTCGGCGGGTTTGACAACAAGGGCGGCCTTCTGTTCGATGGCAGCGCCGAACAGCTTGCGGAGCGGATCTCCGGCGTCATCGGCCGCATCGGCCGCGAACGCACGGTCATCGGCGCGGACTGCACGCTGCCCGGAACGACAGACGCCGCCCGCATCCGCTCCGTTGTGGATCTGTGCGCTAAGCTATAACCCATTGGAAAAGAACCGATAAGGAGGAAGATAGAATCATGAGTTCCTATGTATTTCAACACGTCACCGTATTTGACGGCGACCACCGCGATCTGCTGAAGGATCAGACCGTCGTGGTGGAGGACGGAAAGATCAGCGCCATCGGCGCAGCGAATACCGTGGCCGTTCCGGCCGGGGCACAGTGCAAGGACTGCACCGGCATGACCATGCTGCCCGGCCTCATTGATTGCCACGCAAACATTGTCGGCCTGATCACGCCGGAACAGCGTTTTGGCGTCACCCCAAAGACCATCGCCTCGTCCACGCTGCGCGGCGTGTTCGAGGGAAAAAACTGTATCGACAACGGCGTGACCACCATCCGCGTGGACACCGCGGGCCACCACGGCACCTATGCGCTGCGCGACGCCTTTGACATGGGCAGTTTTGTCGGCCCGCATATGGTCATGCCGGGCCGCGCCATCTGCACAACCTGCGGCCACGGCTGGAATTTCGGCAACCATGTGGCGGACGGTCCATGGGAGATTCGCAAGGCGGTGCGCGAGGAGATCATGGCCGGCGCGGACTGGGTTAAACTGATGATTACCGGCGGCGCAGGCACCTCGACCGAGCGCATGGAGGATCAGCAGATGTGCAAAGCGGAGATCGAGGCGGGCGTTGACGAAGCGCATGCCAGAGGCAAGAAGTGTTTTGCGCATCTGACCATCTCGAAGGCCATCCGCGAGGCGGTCGAGGCGGGGCTGGACTCCGTGGAGCACGGCATCCTGATGGATGAGGAAACGGCCTATCTGGTCGCAGAGAAGGGCGCGCATCTCACACCAACGCTGGGCGTCTATCGCCGCTTGGTGGAGCGCGGTGAAAAGGGTCTTGTACCGGACTACATGTATAAAAAGTCGCTGGCCGTCGTCAAGCGGCATGCACAATCCTTCCACTATGCGCTCAAGGCGGGCATCCGCATGGTTGCCGGTACGGATTCCGGTCAGGACTGGTTCCCACTCGGCTACAGCATGATGCGCGAACTGGAAATCATGAATGAGGAAGGCATGGACAACTTTGAGGTGCTCAAAGCCGCGACGTCCAACGCTGCGGATCTGCTGGACCGGCCGATGATTGGCCGTATCCGGGCCGGCCTGAACGCAGACCTCCTGATCGTCGCCGGCAACCCGATGGCAGCGATGTCCGATATTCGCAACACGAAATTCGTCCTCAAAGACGGCGAGATCGTCGCAACAGGCGAGAAGCGCGTTCTGGACTAAACTGCCGCTGAACAAACTAAGAACCATCTGAAAACCGGAGCGCCGCCAAAGGGCGGCGCTCCGGTTTGTTTCTATTATAATCTTTTCGGGTTTTCGGGTTCTGCGCCCCAATCAGCCCATATCCCGCTATCCCCGTTTTCAGGCGTTGCTCTCCCGGCTCTTCATCTGGTTGAGCATCTTGACGCGCTGCTCCTTGGTGAGAAAGCGCTTGCGCATGCGGATGCTCTTGGGCGTGACCTCCACCAGCTCATCGTCCGCGATGAACTCGAGACACTGCTCGAGGGAGAACACCGTCGCCGGCGTGAGGCGCAGCGCTTCATCCGAGCCGGAAGCGCGCATATTGGTGACGTGCTTCTTTTTGCACACGTTGACCACGATATCCTCGTTCTTGGGGCATTCCCCGACGATCTGCCCCTCGTACACCGGCACGCCGGGGCCGACGAACAGGCGGCCGCGATCCTGCGTATTGAACAGGCCGTAGCTGGAGGTGTCGCCCGTCTCGTGGGCGATCAGGCTGCCTGTCTTGCGCTCCTCGATCGCGCCCTTAAACGGCTCATAGCCATGGAACAGATGGTTCATCACGCCGTTGCCGCGCGTATCGGTCATCAGCTCGGAGCGGTAGCCCATCAGGCCGCGCGCCGGGATCAGGTAGTGCAGGCGCACGCTCGCCTCGCCCTGCGGCTGCATGTCGAGCATCGTGCCCTTGCGCTGGCCGAGCTTTTCGATGACCACACCGGCATATTCCTGCGGCACGTCCACGGTCAGCTCCTCGATCGGCTCGGTGGTATGGCCCTGCTCGTCCTTGTGGAGGATGACCTTCGGACGCGACACGGCAAATTCAAAGCCCTGCCGCCGCATCTGCTCAATGAGGATGGAGAGATGCAGCTCGCCGCGGCCGCTCACGCGGAACGTATCGGTGCTGTCCGTCTCCTCCACGCGCATGGCCACGTTCGTCTTGACCTCGGTGAACAGGCGGTCGCGAAGGTTACGGGAGGTGACATACTTGCCCTCCCTGCCCGCAAACGGGCTGTCGTTGACCATGAACAGCATGGCTACCGTCGGCTCGTCGATCTTGACGAACGGCATCGGCTCCACGCAGGCAGGATCGCAGGCCGTCTGGCCCACGTTCAGCCCCTCTACGCCCGCAACGCAGACGATCTCGCCCGGTTCGGCCTGTTCAGCCTCCACCCGCTGCAAGCCCTCGAAGCGGTACAGCCGCGTGATCTTTGCAGCGGAGCGCTTGTCGCCCTCGCCGCCGCAGAGCACGATGGGCTGCAGTCGGTGCGCCACGCCGCGCTCAATGCGGCCAATACCGATTCTGCCGACGTACTCATCGTACTCAATCGCGGAGAACAGGATTTGCAGCGGCGCATCGGCGTCCTGTTCCGGCGCGGGGATATACTGTATAATCGTGTCGAACACGGCGTGCATGTTCGGCTCGAGCTGATCCGGCTCCATGCCGGAGTACCCGTCGCGCGCCGATGCGTACACGACCGGAAAATCGAGCTGCTCGGCCGTTGCCCCCAGCTCGATGAACAGTTCGAGCGTCTCGTCCACGACCTCCATGGGCCGCGCGTCCGGGCGATCCACCTTGTTGACGACGACGACCGGCACCTTGCCGAGCTCCAGCGCCTTTTTCAGCACGAACCGCGTCTGCGGCATGCAGCCCTCAAACGCATCGACGAGCAGCAGCACGCCGTCCACCATCTGCAGAATGCGCTCCACCTCGCCGCCGAAATCGGCGTGCCCGGGCGTGTCCACGATGTTGATACGCACATCGCCATAGGTGACGGCCGTGTTCTTCGACAGGATCGTGATGCCGCGCTCGCGCTCGAGGTCGTTGCTGTCCATTACGCGCTCGCCGCCCAGCTCGTTGCGCCGGAGCGCGCCCGCATCGCGCAGCAGCTGATCGACCAGCGTGGTCTTGCCGTGGTCAACGTGCGCAATGATCGCTACATTTCGAATATCCATGATTAACCCATTCCTTTCCAGGGGGAACTCTCCGTCCAACGGAGAAAAACGCCTCTCTTTTCGGATTGCTCTTCAACCCACCGATTATACATGATATAATGCGATTATGGAACAACTTTTTTCGAATATTTCCAAAAATACCGCGCCTCTGGCCGACCGGATGCGTCCGCGCACGCTCGATGAGTTCGTCGGGCAGCAGCACATCGTCGGCGAGGGCAAGCTGCTCCGCCGCGCGATCCTGTCCGACCGCCTGCAATCGGCGATTTTTTTCGGCCCGCCGGGCACGGGCAAGACGACGCTCGCATCCATCATCGCGTCCAGCACGGGCGCGGCGTTCGCGAAGCTGAACGCCGTTTCCTCCGGCGTAAAGGAGCTGCGCGCCATTCTCGACGAGGCGCAGCAGCGCCTGCTGCTCTATGGCCAGCCGACCTACCTGCTGCTCGACGAATGCCATCGCTGGAGCAAAACGCAGAGCGACGCGCTGCTGCCCGCGCTCGAAAAGGGCGTGGTGCGCTTCATCGGCTCGACGACCGAGAACCCGATGATCGCGATGACCTCCGCCATCGTGTCGCGCTGCCGCGTGTTCCAGTTCTATCCGCTCTCCACGGCGGATATCGAGCGGGCGGTGCTCGCCGCGCTTGCCGATGCGGCGCGCGGGTTTGGCGCGCTCGATGTGCAGCTTGCGCCGGACGCGCTCGAGACGATCTGCTCCATCGCCAATGGCGACTGCCGCAACGCTTTGGGCGCGCTCGAGCTGGCCGTGCTCACCACGCCGCCGGACGAAAGCGGCACGATCCGCATCACGAAGGAGGTTGCGTCCGAATCGAGCCAGCGCAAGGTCGTCAAGTGCGACGAGCAGTTGTTTTACGATATGCTCTCGGCGTTCTGCAAGAGCCTGCGCGGCAGCGATACCGACGCGGCGCTCGCCTGGTTTGCCCGTTTGATCTACGCGGGCGTGGACCCGCGCATCATCGCGCGGCGGCTCATCGCGCACGCCTCGGAGGACGTCGGCCTGGCCAACCCGCAGGCCATGGTGCAGGCCGTCGCGGCGGCGCAGTCGCTCGAGCTCATCGGCATGCCCGAAGCGCGGCTTTCGCTCACGCAGGCGATCATCTTCCTGTGCGAATCGCCCAAGTCGAACGCGGTCGTCTGTGCGGTCGACGCGGCGTTTTCCGATGCCGAGCATTCGTTCGACGAGCCCGTGCCCATCCATCTGCGCGACACGGCCTATTCCGGCGCAAAAAAGCTGGGTCACGGCGTCGGCTACAAGTATCCGCACGATTATCCCGGCCACTGGGTGCGGCAGGAATACATGCCCGTCTCCATTCGCGGCCACCGCTACTATGCGCCATCCGATCAGGGGACCGAGGCAAAGATTCGGGAAAACCACGAGCGGCGCGACAGGGCGCGGCGCGGGGAATAGCATAGAAAGCGCCGGACATAGGACTGAAACAGAAAATTGGAAGGAGCGTATCTCATGAAAAAGCAGCTGCAGGGCATCGCCCTCATTCTCTTCGGCATTCTGTTGGGCGTTTCGGAACCCAACCTGAACAGCACCGTTTTCAGCGACTTTGCCGATTTCCCGTTCGCCCTTTTCGGCGTCGCAATCGGCGCTGCGGGGCTGGTGCTCGCGTTTCAAAAGGCGAAGGACCGGCAGGACTGATTACGCCGGATAAACGAAAACGGGCGCCGCGGCGCCCATTCCGACGCCTCCGCCCTCCCTCCCGGTCGTTATGTACATCGTCCGGCTCTGGCGAGGGCAGCCGCGCGGCGCAGCCCGGCGAACCCCCACGGCGCGAGGGCGGCGGCGGTGATTTTCAGACGTTTGAACGTTGTTATCCCCGATGGTTTCGCTTGCCCCAGCGAGCAAGCCGGAAAGTATTTTACGATTTCCGTTGCGAAAATGAAGCTCCCGCGGGTATTGGACGAGCCTTTCCAAAGCAAATAGCGGGGGAAGCGAAATACAAAGAGCTTTTCCGTAAAGTATGCAAGAGCTCATACCAGCTTTTTAACGCAACGGCTTCTGCTCGTCTATCGGTATCGCGAGCATCGGATCGTAATCCCCAAATCCAAAACAAAGCAAAAAGCGGGAGACAACTTCCTTACGAAGTGTCTCCCGCCCCGCATTCCCCTGCTTTTTTCAGTACCCGCTCGCCGGTTCAGTTCTTCGTGTCGTCCGCTTCCCCAACGATCTCGGACGCCAGCTTCCAGAGCGCGGAATCGTTGGCCGTCGTATAGCGGCTTCCGTCCGCCGCCTCGAAGCGATTCCCATTGAAGGAAAAGCCGCATGTGCTGCCGTCCTCCATGGTGAAAACGAGGATATTGTCGTTATCCGTGGTGACAATATCGGTACGCTCCTCAATCTGAACGTCGCGCAGCGCCTGCGCTATGGCCAAAACCGTTTCCGCATCCTCTGACGTATAGCTTTCCGCCGTCTCCCAGTTGCGGTGATACGCGACGGAAAGCGGGCGCTCCGTCTCGATGCGGTCTAGAAATTCCGCCTGTTCTTTTGAACAGAAGTCCCGGATTCCCGCTTTGTCCCCCTCCGCCGCGGGCTGTGCCGCGCAGGCGGCAATACACAGGGTCGCCAGCAACAGCGCCGCTGCTCTCAACCAATGCCTTGCGTTTTTCATGTGCCGTCCTCCTCTGTCCGATATGGTGCTCTCCGCCCCGCGCCGCCGGCCCGCAGCGCCCGATTTCGTTTGTCCGGCATGTACAGCCCGGCCGGCCCTTCGCCTTTGAAGCGCAGAGCCCGGCCCTGCAACGCCGATTGCCAGGTCCCAAAGGGGGTGGAGCGGGGAGCCGCCGCCGGCGCTGAAAACGGCGCTGTTCGGGTTGGGCTTCCAAACGCCCGGCCAAATGCCGAAACGAGTACGCGCGGCGCCCTTCTCCATCAGGCCTACATCTCCAGATTGGCCGTCGTCCTCGGGAACGGAATCGCATCGCGAATGTTCGCTACGCCCGTCACATACATGACCATGCGCTCAAAGCCAAGGCCGTAGCCCGCGTGCTTCACGCCGCCGAACCGGCGCAGGTCGAGATACCAGCCGTACTGGCTCATATCGAGCCCCAGCTCCTCGATGCGCTTGACCAGCAGATCGTAGCGCTCCTCGCGCTGGCTGCCGCCGATGATCTCGCCCACGCCGGGCACGAGCAGGTCGGCCGCCGCAACGGTTTTTCCGTCGTCGTTCAGGCGCATATAGAACGCCTTGATGTCCTTCGGATAGTCGGTCACAAACACGGGCTTTTTGTACACCTGCTCGGTCAGATAGCGCTCGTGCTCGGTCTGCAGGTCGACGCCCCACGCCACCGGATACCGAAAACCGGCGTCGGCCTTTTCGAGAATCTCCACGGCCTCGGTATAGGTGATGCGCGCAAAATCGTTGTTGACGACGTTATCCAGCCGCTCCAGCAGGCCCTTGTCCACAAACCGGTTGAAGAACTCCATCTCCGCCGGGCAGCGCTCAAGCACCGCGTTGATGAGGTACTTGATCATCGCCTCCGCCGTGTCGAGATAGCCGGTGAGATCGCAGAACGCCATCTCCGGCTCGATCATCCAGAATTCCGCCGCGTGGCGCGCGGTGAAGCTGCGCTCGGCGCGGAATGTCGGGCCGAACGTATAGATGTCTCGGAAGGCGAGCGCATACGCCTCGCCGTAGAGCTGGCCGCTCACGGTCAGATTGACCGGCTTTTCAAAAAAATCCTGGCTGTAGTCCACAGCGCCGTCCGGCGTTTTCGGCGCGTCGCCGATGGGCAGCGTCGTCACCTGGAACATTTCGCCCGCGCCCTCGCAGTCGGAGCCGGTCAGGAGCGGCGTGTGCACATACACAAAGCCGCGCTCCTGAAAGAACTCGTGGATCGCCGCCGCGAGTACGGAGCGTACGCGGAACGTCGCCTGAAACAGGTTCGTGCGGGGCCTGAGGTGCTGGATCGTGCGCAGATACTCGAGCGTGTGGCGCTTCTTCTGCAGCGGATAGTCGGAAGGGCACGTTCCCTCGACCACGATGCTGTCGGCATGGATCTCGAACGGCTGCGGCGCATCCGGCGTCAGGCGCAGCTCGCCCTTGACGGCAATCGCGCAGCCGGTGGTCAGGTTCTGGCCGAGATTTCTCTCATCGTTGGCATAGACGATCTGCACCGGCTTGAACGCCGTGCCGTCCGTCAGCTCGATAAAGCCGAACGCTTTTCCCTCGCGCACGGTGCGTACCCAGCCGCACACCTCAACCATGCCCGCATACTGCTCGGGCGATTGCTGCAACTGCCGTAATTTCAACATGGGTTTCCCTCTCCCGCCCGCCATCGACGCCGGGCGATACGAATTTCCCATATAGTATATCACGTTTCACTACCCATGACCAGCCGCATCAAAACATTTTTTACCGTCTCCGCGCACCGTGAAAGTCCGTCGACATTGGCTCGATCCGGTCGAATACCGCCGCGGCGTTCTGCTCCGGGCCCGCCCCGCATAGTCTGTTTTGGCGCGCACAAGCGGCCGTTTGAGGCCCGTGCGCGGCGAGGGGCTTTGTTCCCCTGATGTCAGCAACCCGAAAGGAGAATACCCATGTCCGAAATCCAAGGCATCGCGCCGCCCGCCGCAGAGCCGTACCCGATTGCGGTGGAAACGGCTGAGAGCGATATTCATCTGCATATCACGGTCGAACCGGCCCGCGCCGTTATCCTGCTCGACGGCGTACCGGTCGGCCGCTCGCCGGTCACGGCGGCGCTTTGCGGGGACGGCGAGCACCTCGTCACCGCGCTCCCCGTCTGCACGCGTGCCGATCAGGCTTTTTACGGCGTCACGCGCGCGCTGACGTTTTCCGGCGGGGCGCTTTCCTCGGGCGCGCCGGATACCGAGGTGTTCGACTGGGGCGGTGGCGTATTTGAAGCGGCGCTGCACCTGCCGCCGCTGCCAGCGGCAAGGCCGCGCACCTTCCCCTATACGCTCTCGCAGCTTCCGTGGGAAAGGCAGCTCGCCGTGCTGTATTACGACGACGGGCTTTGGCTTTCGGTGGAAACCGGCGCGCGCGTGCTCGCGGGCTTCGCGCTTTTGGGCACGGCGTCCGGGGAGCTGAGCATCCAAAATCGCTGTCTGTTCGCCGTCACGCGCGACGGCCCGACCGAGGAGGCGCTCGTGCTCGCGCCCAACCGGTCGGTGCTGCTGAACGTGCGGGCGGATCGCATCCTGCTCGAGGACGGTCAGGTCGCGGCCATCGACCGCCTGCCCAGCCAGCGCGGCTATGAGCGGCGCACCCGATACCGGCTGGTCAACGGCGTCTTTGCAGCCGATCCGCCGGAAACCGGCTTCTTTACGCACGCACCCGAGCCGGTGGCGGACCCGGTGCGCGCCCTGCTGGAATCGCTGCTCGCGGGCGATGCGCCCAGCGCGGCGGACTATCTCTCTCCCTCGCTGCGGGAGGGGCTGGACGCTGCGGCGCTGGCTGACTTTTTTGGCCCGTTTACCGGCGTTCGCCCGTTCTTTCTCGAGCCGGATGTGCTCGGGCTCACGCTCGAGCCTGCCGGCGATGCGATTCCCTGCCGCCGCTTCCGGTTCCTGCTGGATGACGATGGCCGGATCGATAACATCGAGGAGGCGGAAACCGGCGGCGAAATGTAAAAAACGTACGGCAAAAATGCAAATCTTCACTGGGACGGGTCGCGCTTTTGCCGCCGCCGTGGTATACTAGGAATATGTACGGATATTATGGTTATGGAGATGGAATCTATCTGATCGCCCTGCTCGTCATCATGGCGCTGAGCCTGATGGCGCAGGGGTCGGTGCAGCGCACGTTCAACCGCTATGCACGCACGTCCACACGCCGCGGCATGAGCGCCGAGCAGGTGGCCGGCGCGCTGCTCGCCAGAAGCGGCAGCAACGTGCGCATCGAGCGTGTGAGCGGCAGCCTCACCGATCACTTCAACCCGAAAGCTGGGACCGTCGGTCTGAGCCAGTCGGTCTACGGCTCCGATTCCATCGCCGCCGTGGCCGTCGCCGCGCACGAGATCGGGCACGTCATGCAGTATGAGGAGGGCTACGGCCCCATCCGCTTCCGCAACGCGCTGCTCCCCGCGGCCAGCATCGGCTCGAACGCCGCGCCGTATATCGTGCTGCTCGGCCTGCTGTTCAACAGCTTCAATCTGGCCATGCTCGGCGTCATCCTGTTCGGGGCCATGCTGCTGTTTCAGGTTGTGACGCTGCCGGTGGAGTTCAATGCGTCGAGCCGCGCGCTGCGCATGCTCGAGGACGGTGGGTATATCACCTATGAGGAGTCGGATGACGCAAAAAAGGTGCTACGCGCCGCCGCCATGACGTATGTGCTGGCCGCTGTGGCCTCGCTGGTCAACTTCCTGCGTCTGCTGTCCCTCGCTTCGCGCACGCGCCGCAGCGACTGAGTCCGGCTTCCTTGCGTTTTCAAACGGGTATTTCCCCCGCTTCGCGCACGCGCCGCAGCGACTGCGCGCCGTTCCCCCCCCCGGAACGCGGTCGTCGGTTCCGCCAGCCACGGGACGCTCTTCATCGAACGCCATCCATGCATATTCAAAAGCTCCGAATCCGGCCGCCGGTTTCGGAGCTTTTTCTCATGCGCTGTGCGGTTTTTCAGCGGGCCGAAGCTATATCACGGCTCTCCGATGGTCACATCGCCGGAAACGGTGTCGCAGTCGATCCTGCACGCGCCGTCCCCATGGATATAGTCGTCCCCCTTCACCTGCACGGGCAGCGCGCAGTCCACCTCGCCGGACACCGAGTCGAGCCGCAGCGTAAACCCGTCGTTCTCCGCGGGCAGGGCGACCGCCAGGCCGCCGCTCACCGAATTGAAATCCAGTTCCTCCGGCAGCGACGCCGTCAGCACGGACAGATCGCCGCTCACCGAATCGCCGTCGATCTCCCGGAACACACCGCCGCGCACCTCGGTATCGCCGGAAACGGTATCCACCTCCAGCGTTTTGCCGGACAGACCGGTCACGGCGGCCTGAGCCGAAACCGTGTCGAGCTTGAGCGAGCGGATCGACGCCGCCAGCGCCTGCGGTACGCGCACCGTCAGGTCCTTTTCCGGTACGCTGACCACCCGCAGCCCCGGCTTGCAGAACAGGATGCGCAGCGTTCCGTTCTGCACCCGATAGCGAAGCTGCATGCCGCTGTCGATCGGGCTGCTGCCGGCCGACTCCTCAATCTCGATTTCGTCGCTCTCACCGGCCTCCACGCGCACGCTGCCCGCGACCCATACGATCTCCAGCCGCTCAATCCCGTCGGCTGCCGCGCTTCCGCCGCCGATGACCGCCGACGCGCCCAGATCGTCCCATCCGGAAAGTACCTCCACATCGCCATCCGAGATGGACACATGGATGCAGCCGGCCTGCACGGCCAGCAAAACCAGCGTGAGCAGCAGCGCCACTCGCTTTTTCATCATTTCTGTTCCCCTTCCCTTTCCATCACCAGTTCCCGGTAGCCCGTTTCTGCGTCGAACGCGCCCCAAAAACGCACGCCGGGCAGCTCCAGCAGCACGACCTCGGCCGTCGTATTCACGATACACCCCTCCATCATATGCCCGCCGATCACGGAGAGATCCTCCCGCGCGAGCGCGATATGCAGGTGCAGCCGCTCCGCCGACACCGTACCCATGAGCGACACAATCTCCAGCCGCTCTTCCAGCGTATGCGCCGTGATCCCGGAGGCGTCCCGCACGCATGCGTGCGTCAGGCAGCCGACCGCGGAACCGACGACCGCGGCCCCGATGTGGTGCTGTTCGGCATAGCGCCGGATTTCGCGTTTGAGATCCGCCCCGCGGGTGAGGCGAAAGCAATGCGTTTTCAAGCCCATCCCCCTTTTCCTGCCGAAAGTCTACCACTTTTTTCGATTGCTGACAATCGGGCGTTGACTTTTTTCGTTCGTTCGATAGAATAATAGGTATGAAAAAATACATCTGTAGTATCATCATGCTCGCGCTGCTGCTCCCCATCGGGTGCAGTACAAACAGTGCGAAGCCGCAAGCGGAGGAAACACCAGCCATGCAGGAGCAGCAGAACCCCGTCGCCACCATCGAGATGGAGAACGGCGGCATCATCAAGATCGAACTGTACCCGGACATCGCGGAGAACACCGTGAAGAACTTTATCTCCCTCGCCAATTCCGGCTTTTATGACGGCGTGATCTTTCATCGCGTCATCGAGGACTTCATGATTCAGGGCGGCGACCCGACCGGCACCGGCACCGGCGGCCCGGGCTACCGCATCAAGGGCGAGTTCTCCAACAACAAGCATGAGAACAACCTGTCCCATGCGCGCGGCGTGATCTCCATGGCGCGTCAGGGCAACCCGTATTTCCCCGCCGCCGCCTATAACACCGCCGGCAGCCAGTTCTTCATCATGCACGCCGACAGCGAGTTCCTTGACAAGGATTACGCGGCATTCGGCGAGGTCATCGAGGGGATGGACGCGGTGGACGCCATCGCCACCACCGATACCGACCGCAGCGACAAGCCGCTCTCGGAGCAGCGCATGAAGACCGTGCGCGTCGATACGTTCGGCGTGGACTACGGCGAGCCGGAGAAGATCGAGGAGTAACCGCTCCCGCAAACCGTTATCAGCCCTCATTGCAGATATCCCCGCTGCGCTTTGACCGCGGCGGGGATTTTGTATCCCGTCGGAAGCTTCGCTCTGGCGGCGCTCTGCCGCACCGGGGCGCTATTCTCCCCCGACGGATTTTATGGTTCTTCCCACGCAATGCTCGTGCACAAATCGGCGGTGCGGTAAGCCGCCGCGGCTGCCGGTATGCCCTGCACGGCGCGCGGCAAACGGCAAGCGCTCGCCGCTCGTTTGTTCCGATTGCCGTCTCCGCCGAGCGCGCAGGGCGGCAGGACGCTCCTGTGCTGCGCCGGATCAGCGCTGTCGTCCGCCATCTCCCACGGGACGGCAGGTTCTGCCGCCCGCCGCCCTGCGCGCTCCTAGGCAGGCGGGATCAATAGTATTTCGGCCTGCGGAACTTCGTCCAGCCGCTGCGGCCGCGCATCCGGCGGGCGACAAAGTCATAGCCGCGCCGGTTGTCGAGCCGGGAGAGCTGACATCCGTACAGCTTTCCCATCCATTCGACCACATAGCCGCCGCCCGCATACAGCCCGATATGCCCGTCGCGCCCCACCCAGTCGCCCGGCCGCAGGTCGTCCCTGCCGATGGCCGCGCTGTGGCCGTTCGCGCACAGGCTGTTGGCCGTTGCGTCAAAGCCGGGCGCGGTGAGCCGAAAGTGCCGCAGCAGCCCGACAATGCCGCCGGAGCAGTCCGCGCCCGTGATCCTTGGTTGCTGCTCCACCGCCCGGAGCATCATCTCCCTGCTGCCGCCGGAATAATACGCCGGCTGCCGTTTTGCGCCCGCCTCAATGCGCGCGCGCGTGATCGTGTTGACGCCAAGATCCGTATTGTACAGGTTTCCGCCGCGAATATACAGGCTGTTGGGATACGCCGCCGGAACGGCCGGATCGTATGCAAAGGACAGCGCGTGCCGCACCAGCGCCCGCCGCGGGTCGGAAACGCCGGTCAGTGCCGCGCGGATGGCCGCCGCAGCGGCAGGGCCGATGTTTTGCGGCAGATCGGGCGGGTTCTCCTCCGGTTCCGGCGTCTCCTGCCCCGGCAGCGCCGCACGGTCGCGCTCGATTGCGCCCCAGGTCTTTCTGCCGATGATGCCGTCCACGGCGAGGGGGTTTCCCTCCGTGTCCAAATGCGTGCGCTGGTATTCGCGCACAGCCGCGAGCGTATCGTTCCCAAACAGCGCGTGCGTGGATTTGTGCAGGTACCCAAGCGCAACCAGCGCATCCTTCATATGCTTCACATCCGCGCCGGATGTCATGTGTTTGAGGTTTTTTGTAAATAACATTGTTCGTTGTCTCCCCTTCTCTGTTTCCTTCTGACCCATATTTACCACCCAAAACGAGTATACGCGAAAGTAAGGGGCAGGGTTTCTTATAATTTCAATATATGCTATTCTTATAAAAAACGTTTGAAAGGCGGTTTGGACATGGAGTTTCTCCGGCTGCTCGCCAGCCTGCGCACGCCGTTTTTGGATGCGCTGTTCGGCGCGATCACCCATCTCGGCGACGAAACGCTGTTCATGGTCGTGGCCATGGTCTGTTTCTGGTGCGTAGAAAAGCGAAAGGGCTATTTTCTGCTGTTCACGGGCTTCTGCGGTACGCTCATCAATCAGTTTTTGAAAATGCTCTGCTGTGTTCCGCGCCCATGGCTGATCGATCCGGCGTTCCCGATCGTGGAAAACGCGCGCGCCGCAGCGACCGGCTACTCGTTCCCAAGCGGGCACACGCAGAACATCACCGGCACGTTCGGCGGCATCGCGCGCTTCACCGGCCGCCGGTGGCTTCGCGCCTGCGCCGTTGCCGTTGTGCTGCTGGTGGCGTTCTCCCGGATGTATCTTGGCGTGCACACGCCGCTGGATGTGGCCGTTTCGCTCGTGATCGGCACGGCGCTCGTGCTGCTGCTCTGGCCGCTGTTTCAGCGCGCCGAAACAAAGCCCGGCGTGCTGACCGGCCTGTTTTCCGCGCTGCTGCTGTGCGCAGGCGCGTTCGTGCTGTACGCGGAGTTTGCGCCGCTTCCGGCAAACGCCATACAGGAATTCTCCGATCATGGCGTCAAAAACGCCTATACGCTGCTCGGCGCGTCTCTGGGGCTTTTGCTTTCTCACGCGCTCGATACGCGGTTCATCCGTTTTGATCCGCGCGCGCCGCTCATCGCCCAACTGCTCAAGTGCGCGCTCGGCTTTGCGCTCGTCATGGCCGTGCGCGCCGGGCTCAAAGCGCCGCTGTACGCGCTCCTTGGCGGCCACTATGCCGCCGACGCCATCCGATATTTTCTGATGGTGCTCGCGGGCGGCGTGCTCTGGCCGCTCACGTTCCGCTTCTGGACGCGGCTCTGCAGCCGCAGGCCGTCAAAAGACGAGGCACTTTGACGGCGTCGTGACGCCCCCTCTTTTTTTGAAAACAGCAGCTGGAAGGAACCCCTTTCCAGAACGCCGCAGAAACCGTGAAACGCATGTTTTGAAGAAGCGCCGCTTGCAAACATCCGTTTTGTCACGATTCGGATCTTCGCCGCATACAATGGCAATATGGAACAGCTGATGAACTGGCAAACCCTGTCAACCTATGGCGGCGCAGTGCTGGCTACGGCAATGGTTACGCAGTTCCTGAAGGAGTTCGGCGTACTCAAGCGCGTTCCGACGCGCCTGCTCAGCTACGGCATCGCGCTGCTCCTGCTGCAGCAGGGAGTAGCCCACTGCGTATTCGAGATAA
>ERZ857882.1081-NODE-1081-length-32888-cov-8.240459_pt1 | contig 32888 bp, 31 predicted proteins | sample MGYA00519697_ERZ857882 | MGnify/ENA primary metagenome ERZ857882 (study PRJEB31778, sample SAMEA3449373) | human gut metagenome | biome: human gut; feature: human-associated habitat; material: faeces | place: United Kingdom | collected 2010/2012 ...
CTTTTGTAAAATGTTTGATTTTAGCATAAAAATATTTTACCATAAATCCTAAACTCTTTGAGTTTGGGATTTATTTTTTTATCAAAAAAGGAGCTGTGCACTAATTTTTAGTGCGACAGCCCCCTTATAAATCTAATATACTATTTTCTTGATCTTAAAAAGCTTGGAATATTTACACTATCAGTTTCAATATCTAATAGTGGGTCCACCTTTCTTGATTGCTCTGTTGTTGATGTTTCAACAGTAGCTTTTTCTTCCTTTACTATCTTTTTTTCAAAAATAGGTTCATGATTTAACAATTTATTATTATCTTCTTCAAATCCAGTTGCAATTACAGTAATTCTGATTTCATCTGTTAAAGTTTCATCAATAACTGCACCAAATATAATGTTAGCATCTGGATCTGCTGATTCTCTTACTATATCAGCAGCTTCATATACTTCTATTGCACCTAAATCCACACCACCAGTAAAGTTAATAATAACACCAGTTGCTCCATCAATTGATGTTTCTAAAAGTGGAGATGATATTGCTTGCTTAACTGCATCTTGTGCCTTGTTATCTCCTGTACCATGTCCAACTCCCATGTGAGCTAAGCCCTTATTTAACATAACAGTTTCTATGTCTGCAAAGTCAGCATTAACAACCCCTGGAATAGTTATTAAATCTGATATAGCTTGAACACCTTGTCTTAATACATCATCTGCTAACTTAAATGAATCTAAAAGTGTTGTTTTCTTATCTGCCATAGATAATAATCTTTCATTTGGAATAATAACTAATGTATCTACAGCTTTCATAAGATTCTCTATACCCATTTCAGCATGTCTCATTCTTCTTTTACCTTCAAATGGGAATGGTTTAGTTACAACTCCAACTGTTAATATGTTCATAGATTTAGCTATTTCAGCTACTATAGGTGCTGCTCCAGTACCTGTTCCGCCTCCCATACCAGCAGTTATAAATACCATGTTAGCTCCCTTAATAGCTTCAGCTATTTCTTCTCTACTTTCTTCAGCAGCCTTTTTACCAATTTCAGGGTTTGCACCTGCACCAAGTCCCTTTGTTAATTTTTCTCCAATTTGTATTTTAACATTAGCATGTGATAACATTAACGCTTGTTTATCTGTATTAACAGCAATAAATTCAACATTTTTTAGCCCTTCAGCAATCATTCTATTTACGGCATTACCACCGCCGCCTCCACAACCAATTACCTTAATATTGGTTAATTCTTGCATATCTACTTCGAAATCTAACAAAATAATTCCTCCTTTAGAAAATAACTACTAGTAATTTTTCTACTTTGTCTCTTTTCATAATTTCAAACTCACTAACTATATACCGACTTATACATTAATTTTACATCATATTATACCTTTTTAACAATACTTTAATAAACAAATAATAAAATTTTTGTTATTATAAGTAAATGTTTGCATTATTTTGAATTTTTATATTGTTGATAAAATATTTCTTACCATTTTAAAATTTATGTAATATCCAGTAATATATACTTACTTCAGTAAAATTCCCAAAATTTCTTCAGTTATATTTAATATAATTCAATTACAATTTTATCATCTACAATAAAATAACTCAACCTTTTAATAAAATTATAATATTTTATTAATTAGCATTAGTATTTTAAAATAACTTATAATGATATATTCAACAAATAATTTAAATTTCCTTTCATTAGCAAATGATTATTTATTAAAAAAACAGAGTTACCTCTGTTTTTATAACATCATTATTCTTTTTATTGTCTCACTATCTACTGAATATGTTAATGCCGTTTCTTCTGTTATGCTACCCTTCTTAACTAGATCTGCTAAAGCCATATCCATAGTTTTCATTCCATATTTTCCACCAGTTTGAATTGCAGATTCAATTTGATGAGTTTTTCCCTCTCTAATTAAATTCTTAATTCCAGGGGTTGTTGTCATTATTTCCAGAGCAGCTATTCTTCCATCATTATTAACCAATGGTACTAATTGTTGAGAAATTACACCTTGTAATACCGCAGCTAATTGAACTCTAATTTGTTGCTGTTGATGAGGTGGAAAAACATCTATTATCCTATCTATAGTTTTAGCTGCACCAATTGTATGTAGTGTGGAGAATACTAAATGACCAGTTTCAGCAGCAGTTAGTGCAATTGAAATTGTCTCTAAATCTCTCATCTCCCCTACAAGTATTACATCTGGGTCTTCTCTTAAAATTGCTTTTAAAGCATTTTGATAGCTTTTACTATCTTTACCTATTTCTCTTTGATTAATAATGCATTTGTTATGCTTATGCAAGTATTCTATTGGATCTTCTAAAGTAATAATATGAGCTTCTCTATTATTATTTATTTCATTAATCATAGCTGCCAAAGTTGTACTTTTCCCACTTCCTGTTGGACCAGTTACAAGCACTAAACCACTTTGCTTTTCAATTATACTCTTTATTATCTTTGGATGTTTTAATTCATCTAATGTAGGTATTTTTAATGCTATTACTCTTATTGCTATTGCATCACTATTTCTTTGTTTGAATATATTTACTCTAAACCTTCCAGTCCCTGCAACTGAATATGATGTATCAATTTCACCATTAATATCATACTCTTGATATTTGTCTTCTAATATTTCTTCTGCAAAACTTTTTAATGCTATTGGAGTTAACTTTTCTTCTCCAATTCTTAATAACTTACCATTAACTCTAATAGTTGGTGGTAATCCAACAGTTAAATGCAGATCTGATGCTCCTCTAGTTATTGTTTCTTTTAATAGTTCATTTAGCACATAAATCACTGTTTACCCCTCCATGTTGCTCTTTCTCATCTTCTTAGTTATAATTCGATATTTTTCTTTACATTCCTTCTTTTAAATATACATTATTTTTATTTATTTTATAATATTTATTTATATGACAATTCTTTCTTTAATTTCTTAAGAGCTTTTTTCTCTATTCTTGATACATAGGACCTTGATATTCCTAATAAAGCAGCTATTTCTCTTTGAGTTCTACACCTACCATCAATAAGCCCATATCTCATTTTTAATATTGCACCTTCCCTTTCAGTAAGTGAAATACCTATTTTATTGTATAATTGTTTAATTTGAATATTATTTTCTACTTTTTCTAATACAGAATCTTTATCACTACTTAACACATCGATTAAACAAATTTCATTTCCTTCTTTATCCACACCAATTGGATCTTGTAAAAAGACCTCATTCTTTTGTTTCTTATTATTTCTAAAAAGCATTAATATTTCATTTTCTATACATCTAGATGCATAGGTAGCAAGTCTAGTACCTTTGCCCACATCAAATGAATCTATAGCCTTTATGAGTCCAACTGTACCTATAGATATTAGTTCATCAATATCTTTATTTGGAAAATTATATTTCTTTACAATATGAGCTACTAATCTTAAATTTCTTTCTATTAATATACTCTTAGCTTCTTTATCTCCATTTTTTAATAATTTTAAATAACGTTCTTCCTCTTCTTCATCAAGTGGTTTCGGAAATGTATTATTGCCTGTAATGTAACCTGTTAAAAATATTGAATTACATAGTAGCTCAATTATATTAGATAAAAAAAACACAGAACTTCCTCCTAGTAGTGCTTATTATATAATATGATAAAATTCAAAAATATTGCTTTAGTTTTTAAATTTATTATTATATAAATATCACTATATAAGTTCTGATAGTAATTCTATGGTTTTATATACATCTATAAAAGTTTTTATAAAGTTTTCTATTGTTTAGTAAATTCAGTTACTATATCTCTAAAGATTGGTGCTCCAGTATTTCCTCCACCTAATTCTCTTCCATCTGGATGCTTATTACCAATATTAGGTGCAATAACAATTATAGTATATTTTTTATTATTTAGTTCAAAAAATCCAGCAAACCATCCATGATTTATCCCACCATGTCCAGTAGAAGTTCCTGTTTTTCCACCTATATTTACACCATCTACCTTTGCCTCAAATCCAGAACCTTCCCATATAACCTTAGACATAGTTTCTTGTGCTAACTTAGAAGCTGTATCACTAAAAATCCTTTTTCCACTTTCCGTTAAAGATTCTATTTGGTTATCATCATCATCAACAATTGATTCAACTATACTTGGTTTAAAATACACACCATTGTTTACCACTGTGTTATACAGACCTGCCATTTGAATAGGTGTAACCATTATTGTCTGTCCTATTGATATGTTATTCATACTATTTTCAAATGTAGGTTTTACACCTTTTGCTTCCTCTCTGTTCTCACCCTTTAGATTTAGTACTGGATTAAATAAGCCCATTTTGCTTAAGTAATCTATCATATCACTATAACCTATTTCTCCTCCAACTTTTGCAAAAACATCATTACATGAAACTTTTAAAGCATCCTCCACTGAAAGTAGTCCATGTGCATAAGGTTTTCCATCTTTAGAACATATTTCTCCAGTACATAAGAATTTATCTGTAGTACTAATAAGCCCTTTATCTAAAGCTATAGTTTCTGTAATAACTTTGAAAATTGAACCTGGTTCATATCCTAATTGTCCAATTCCTAAATTTACATTAGCTTGACTTTCATCTTTTTGAACCATAGCTCTTATTTTTCCTGTATCTACTTCTGAAACTACAACTCCTACATTTTTTAAAAATGAATATTCATCTTTGTTCAAAATATTTCTAATTTTATCTTCCCAAATAGAATCTATTGTTAATTTTATATTTTTGTTATTTAATAAAGTTACTTCCCCATCTCCATATATAGATTTGTCATTTAAGTAAAATTTAGCTACTGGATAATTATTCTCTTTTAAATATGAATTTAATGTATATTCTAATGAATTCTCTATAGTATTATCATCCTTAATATTAGATAAAATATTATTCGTTTTCCATGCCTCTTTTCTATCTACTTCATCATAAACATAAGTATAAATACCTTTTACATTACTTAATTTATTTATTTTATTATAGGTATCTTCACTAATTGTATAATATATTTTACCTTCTTTTTTCATAACATCTGAATAATTAAAATTCGAATCTTCACTCTTCATTATAAAATTTAAGGCCATTAAATCTTCTAAAGTCTCTTCATAATTATTAAGCATAAAAGGCTTTGTATCTAAAACTAAAATATATTTTTTGTCATATTTCATTAAATCTTTTCCATTAGTATCAAATATTCTGTATTTCATTTGGGATAAGTTTTCAGTCTGATAATTTTCTATTTCTCCTCCAACTATAAGAGATGGATGTACTTGTAAAAAAAATAATTTAATAATTAATGCAAGAACAACTATAGAATATATACTATTTATTATCCATATTCTATTTAATGAAATATTATTTTTTATTTTCATAAAAAAACACCTCCCTCGGCTAAATTCTAGCCTCAAAAGGTGTCTTTTATACAATTATTCTATTTTAAAATATCCTTAATTTTTGATACAAGGATATCTATTGCCACTTTATTTTGTCCGCCTTCTGGAACTATAATATCTGCATATCTTTTTGTTGGCTCAGTAAACTGTAAGTGCATTGGCCTTACCACTTCTAAATATTGATTAACTACTGAATCTACAGTTCTTCCTCTTTCATTTATGTCTCTAACTAATCTTCTTAATATTCTTATATCTGCATCTGTATCTACATAAACTTTAATATCTAATAAATCTCTAAGTCTTTCATCTTCAAGAACTAAAATTCCTTCAACGATTATTATACTTCTTGGTTCAACTCTTACTGTTTCTTTTGCTCTATTATGACATGAAAAATCATAAATTGGTTTTTCAATTGCAATTCCATTAATTAAATCATTTAAATGCTTAATTAATAAATCATTATCGAAAGCCTTTGGATGATCGTAATTTGTTTTAATTCTTTCCTCCATAGATAAATGGCTTTGATCTTTATAATACATATCTTGTTGTATCATAGCAATACACTCATTTGAAAAACTTGAATATATCGCATCAGCAATACTACTCTTACCTGACCCAGTACCACCAGTAATTCCAATTAGTATTGGCTTATTCATTATAGTTCCTCCTTCTTATGTCTAAAGCTCTAAAACTTTCTTACCTTTTATTAACATATCTTTTTCCTTTAATGGAGTATCAACTTTTGCTTTAAATATCATATGTGCTCTATTAGCTACATTTGTATTTGTTTTTTTCTCCACATCAAACATCTCGTTAAGCTTAACATTAAAGTATGGTGTATGCGCTCTTAAAACTTCTACCTCATCACCTTCAAAAACTCTATTTTTTTGTAGGATAGTCGCTTCCTTCGTTTCTTCATCATAGCTTTGAACTATACCAACAATATCATAATCTCTTATATATGATGAAACATCATAAGTTTGTTCTCCCATTTTTCCAAAGAAGAATCCTGTGTGATATTGTCTATGACTTATTTTTAATACAGTATCTAGCCATTCTTGTTTAAATTCATATCCTTCTGGATTATCACAGTATGCATCAACAGCTTCTCTATATGCTTTTACTGTTGAAGCAACATAAAATTCATTTTTCATTCTTCCTTCAATTTTTAATGAATGAACTCCACTTTTAACTATTTCTGGTATATGTTCAATCATACATAAGTCTTTTGAATTCATTATATATGTTCCGTTATCATCTTCTATTATAGGATAATATTCATTAGGTCTTGTTTCTTCAACTATATAATATTTATATCTACATGCATTAGAACAAATACCTTTATTTGCATCTCTACCTAACATATAATTAGATATTAAGCATCTTCCAGAATAAGCTACACACATTGAACCATGTATAAACACTTCAAGTTCACAACCTTCTGGAGTATTTTCATTTATTTCAGTAATTTCTTTTAATGTAAGTTCTCTCGCTAATACGATTCTCTTAACACCTTGTTCATACCAGAACTTTGTTGCCATCCAGTTTGTAATATTAGCTTGTGTACTTAAATGTATTTCTAAATTTGGTGCTGCAGTTTTAGCTGCTGCTACTATTGATGGATCTGCTACTATTATTGCATCTACACCTAAATCATATAATCCTTTTATGTATTCTTCTACACCTTTTAAATCATGATTTCTTGGAAATACATTCATAGTTACATATAATTTTTTTCCTCTATCGTGGCAGTATTTTATACCTTCAGCCATTTCTTCATTAGTAAAATTATCAGAAAAGGCTCTTAAATTTAATCTTCCTCCACCTATATATACAGCATCTGCTCCAAAATCTATTGCTATTTTTAACCTATCTAGACTTCCTGCTGGTGCTAAAACCTCTGGTTTTTTCATGTATTTACCTCCTTTTAGTCACTGCAATTCCATCCCCCATTGGTATTACAGAAGTAATTAAATTTTCATCCTTAGATACTAATTCTAAGTATTTTCTCATTCTCTTTACTATAGTTATTTTTCTCCTCTTTATTAAGTCATCACATGCAACCATTCCTCTAAAAAGAACATTATCTGCAACAATAATGCCCTCTTCATCTAATAACCTAAGACAATTAGGCAAAAAATGATTATAATGCCCCTTACCAGCATCCATAAAAATTAAATCATATTTCCCATGTAAATTTTCTAGAACTTCAAGGCAATCCCCTTCTATGATTTCTATTTTATCTTCTAATTTATATTTTTTAAAGTTTTCTCTAGCATATGTTATCATATTTTCATCTCGTTCAACAGTTGTAATACTTGCTTTATTTCCTGTTGCCTCACACATTAATATAGCTGAATACCCAATTGCTGTACCAAGCTCTAGTATTCTTAATGGTTTTTTCATACTAACTATAAACTCTAAAAATTTTGCAGTTTCTTTTTGTGCAATAGGAACCTTATTTTCCTTTGCAAAGTCTTCTAATTCCTTAAACTTATCAGTTCCTTCAGGAATTAAATTCCTAATATATTCTTCCATATAATCATAAGTTATTCCACTCATGCTAATCCTCCAAATACTAAGTTAATAAATTAATATCCAAGTTCCTCTAATTTATTCATAAAGTCAACATCACTATTAGTAAAATAATGAGTTTGTTCATCTTGAAGTACATAAAATAAATAATTTGTCTTTTCTGGTTTTAATGCTGCTTTAATTGATTCTAAACCTGGATTAGATATAGGTCCTATAGGTAAACCATAGTTTATATATGTATTGTATGGAGAATCTACTTCTAAATGTTTTTCTAAAACTGTTTCTACATGTTCACCTAAAGCATAAATAACTGTTGCATCTATTTGCAGCCTCATACCATCATTTAATCTATTAACTATTACAGATGAAATTAAAGGTCTTTCACTATCTACTCTTGCTTCCTTTTCTATAACCGAAGCTATAGTAACAACAGTTTCGATATCATCTGAATTAATTTTCGTATTAGTATCTTCACTAGCTTTTTTTAACATTTCTTCAAATCTTGAAACCATTTTAGTTAATATTTCTTTAGGTTTTTCTCCAACTTTTAATAAATATGTATCAGGAAATAAATATCCTTCTAAGTTATATTTCTTGCTACTATCAATCTTAACATAACTTGGTAACTCATATTCTTTAATTGCTAAAAGAAAATCATTCTTACTACAAATACCTTCTCTTTCAAGTTTTTCTGCTATGTCTTCTATTGTATATCCTTCAGGAATAGTAAACTTAACAATATTTATTGAAGACTCATTAGTTAATGTTTCTATTAACTCATCTAAAGAAACACTTTTATCTATTACATATTCCCCTTGCTTAATATCTATATTTTTACCTAAAACCTTAACATATAGTTTTATAAATGGTACTCCTTTAATCTTTCCTTCTTCAGATAAAGAATTTATAATACTATAAAAACTATCTCCTTCATTAACTCTTATTACTATGTTCGAATCATTCTTTAAAGGCTTATTAATTATAATGGCAAAAGTTAATAAAAAGCTTATAAATATAACTAAAATTATTATTATGGGAATTATTTTTAAACCTAGTTTTCTCATAAAAACCCCCTACATAGAAAGTAAATAGCCTGTTTAGACTATTTACCTTATTATAATACTTTTTTTTTAACTTATAAAGAATTTTATCTATTTTTTGCTTCTGCTTGCAATTCTTCTTCTTTCAGCTGAGTCTAATACTCTTTTTCTCATTCTAATATTTTCTGGTGTAACTTCAACTAATTCATCTGCATTAATAAATTCTAGACATTGTTCTAATGTCATTTGTCTTGGTGGAGTTAGTTTTAAAGCATCATCAGAACCTGATGCTCTTGTATTAGTAAGTTTTTTACCTTTACATATATTTATATCTATATCCTCTGCTCTTGAACACTCTCCTACTATCATACCTTGATATACTGGAATTCCTGCTCCTATAAATAAGGTACCTCTTTCTTGAGCATTGAATAAGCCATAAGTTATAGCATCTCCATCTTCAAATGAACATATTGATCCTCTGCTTCTTCCTGGAATTTCTCCTTTAAACTTATCATATCCATGGAATACATGGTTCATTATTCCATTTCCCTTTGTATCAGTCATAAATTCATTTCTAAATCCTATTAATCCTCTTGCAGGTACAATAAACTCAAGTCTAGTATATCCATTAACAGCAGAAGTCATATTTACCATTTCAGCTTTTCTTGGTCCTAACTTTTCCATAACAGGTCCCATAAATTCTTCTGGAACATCTATAGTTAAATATTCCATAGGCTCTAACTTCTTACCATTTTCTTCTCTGAATATAACATTTGCTTTTGAAACTTGGAATTCATATCCTTCTCTTCTCATAGTTTCAATTAGTATAGATAAATGTAGTTCACCTCTACCTGAAACTTCAAAGCAATCTGATGAAATTTCATTTACTCTCAAACTTACATTTGTTTCTAATTCCTTTAATAATCTATCTCTTAAATGTCTTGAAGTAACAAATTCACCTTCTTTTCCAGCAAAAGGAGAATCATTTACCATGAAATTCATACTTAATGTTGGCTCGTCAATTTCTACAAATGGTAATGCTTCAGGATTTGTAGCATCAGCAATAGTTTCTCCAATATTACAATCTGGAATACCACTTAAAGCAATTATGTCCCCTAAAGATGCTTCTTGTACATCTTCTCTATTTAGTCCGTTATATGTAAATATGCTGGATACTCTATAATTACTTGTACTTCCATCTTTTCTTACTAAAGCAACTTGTTGGTTTTTCTTTACTGTTCCTCTGTGTATTTTACCAATTGCTATTCTTCCTACATATTCGCTTGTATCTAAAGTAGTTACAAGCATTTGTAATGGTCCCTCTATATCCCCTTTTGGAGGTTCAACATTTTCTAGTATTGTCTCAAATAGTGGTGCCATATTTTCATTTGTATCTTCAACATTATATCTTGCAAATCCTTCTCTTGCAGAAGCATAAATTATTTTGAAATCTAATTGTTCATCATTTGCTCCAAGTTCAATAAATAATTCAAATACTTCATCTATTACTTCTTCTGGTCTTGCATTTGGTTTGTCTATTTTATTTATAACTACTATTGGTTTTAATCCTAATTCTAAAGCCTTCTTTAACACAAATTTTGTTTGTGGCATTGGTCCTTCATAAGAGTCTACTACTAATAATACTGAATCAACCATTTTAAGAACACGTTCAACTTCTCCACCGAAATCAGCATGCCCTGGAGTATCTACAACATTAATTTTTACTCCATTATATGTTATTGCTGTATTTTTAGAAAGAATTGTAATTCCTCTTTCTTTTTCTAAGTCATTTGAGTCCATAACTCTTTCTTCAACTTTTTCATTGCTTCTAAAAACATGACTTTCCTTAAATAAGGCATCAACTAAGGTTGTCTTACCATGGTCAACGTGAGCTATAATAGCAATATTTCTAATATCGTCTCTACTAATTAAATTCATTTATTTTCCTCCGCTATGTTTTTTATATAATGTAAACCTATAAATTATTTTTTCCAAAATAAAATTGGATACGCAAGTATCCAATTTTCAAAAAAATTATTTAAACTATACTTATTCTAAGGTTATTATTAAGAAATGTCAACCTCTAGATTATATTTCCATTATAATTGGTAATATCATAGGTTTTCTCTTAGTTTTTTCATAAAGATAAGATCTTAGCTCATCTCTTACTTTAGACTTTAAACTAGCCCAGTCTGTTATATTACTTTCTTCACATTCTCTTAAAACATCTCTAACAATATCTTTAGCCTCGTCCATCAAACCTTCTGACTCTCTCACATATACAAAGCCTCTAGAAATTATATCTGGTCCTGCTATTATTGAATTATTTTCCTTTGATAATGTTACGACTACTGTCAATATACCATCTTGAGATAAATGTTTTCTATCTCTTAATACTATATTTCCAACATCACCTACACCTAATCCATCAACAAAAACTTGACCAGCATTTACTGTGCCATTTTTTCTTATAGAATTTCTATTAACTTCTATTACTCCACCATTTTCAGGTATTAATATATTTTCTTCTGGCAATCCTAAAGCTACTGCTAGTTCACCATGTTGCTTTAAGTGTCTATATTCACCATGAACTGGAATAAAGAACTTAGGTCTTACTAAACTTTGCATAAGTTTTAATTCTTCTTGACAAGCATGGCCAGAAACGTGTATTTCTGCTAATGACTTGTATATAACTTCTGCTCCTTTTTGGAATAATTGATTTATAACTCTTGAAACCAACTTTTCATTACCAGGTATTGGTGTTGCAGAAATAATAACTGTATCTCCTTCAACTATATTAACCTTTCTGTGTTCAGAGTTTGCCATTCTTGTAAGTGCTGACATTGGTTCCCCTTGGCTTCCTGTAGTTATTATAACAACTTTTTCATTAGGATATTTATTAATTTGATCTATACTTACTAGTATATCTTTTTCAAATTCTAAATATCCAAGTTCAGTAGCTACAGTCACTATATTTTCCATACTTCTTCCTGATACAGCCACCTTTCTATCATATAAGCGTGCTGCATCTATTATTTGTTGTATTCTGTGGACATTGGAAGCAAAAGTAGCTATTATAATTCTTCCCTTTGCTTTAGAAAATAATTTTGCAAAACTTTCTCCTACAACTTTTTCTGACATAGTATATCCTGGCTTTTCAACATTAGTTGAATCTGCCATCATGGCTAATACTCCTCTTTTACCTATTTCTGCGAATCTTCCAAAGTCCATAGGTTCTCCATCTATAGGAGTATAATCTATTTTGAAATCTCCTGTGTGTAATACAACTCCTAATGGAGTGTGTATTGCAATTGCAACTGAATCAGCTATGGAGTGATTAGTTTTAATAAACTCTACAGAAACTGAATTCAATTTAATAACATCTCTTGGTTTTACTCTTATAAGTTCTGTTGAACTTAATAATCCGTGTTCCTTTAGCTTTGTTTCAACAATCCCAAGAGTTAATTTTGTTCCATATACTGGCACGTTTAATTGTCTTAATACATATGGTAGTGCCCCTATATGGTCTTCATGACCGTGTGTTAAAAATATCCCTCTTATCTTATCTTTATTTTTTAATAAATAACTTATATCTGGTATTACTAAATCAATACCGAACATATCTTCATCTGGAAATTTAAGTCCACAATCTATAACTATTATATCTTCTTTATATTCTATAACAGTTATATTCTTGCCTATTTCGTTAATTCCACCTAAAGGAATAATTCTAACTTTTGCCTTTTCGTTTTTCAATATGTCCCCTCCTTCTTCCTAAATTATGTAACTTAAAGATATCTTATTGCAAGCTATCTCTTCATCCACTATTTTTTATTTTCTTCCATTTTACTTTGACACTTTCTACAAATACCAAAGAATTTAACACTATGGTCTATTATTTTAAATCCATAAGACCTTTCAACTTCTTCTTCAAGTTCATCTAAAAGATCATCTTGAACTTCAATTACACTTTTACATTCATTACATACTAAGTGATGATGTCTATGCCCCTCATTTTTACGAGCTAATTCATATCTACTACATCCATCATCTAAGTCAAGTTTACATACAACTCCCAACTCTTCTAATAAAATTATAGTTCTATATACAGTTGCAAGACCTATTTCAGGGCAATTTTTCTTTACTTCATCGTATATTTCCTCTGCTGTTAAGTGCTCGCCTTCTTTATCTATTATAGTATCTACAATAGCTCTTCTTTGAGGAGTTAGTTTATATCCCTTTTGCTTTAAATCTTCCTTTAAAACATTAAAATCTATAGTGTTTGAATGTTCCACAGACAACATACCCCCTTTTACATTATTTTTAATATATTTCAAAAACTACTCTTCGTCTGAAAAAATAGTATCATATGCTTCTTGAACTGCAGCAAGTTCCACTTCATCATCAATAGGAATTAATAAATCATCTCCGTCTTCATCTACTCCTACTTTTAATGCAAATATATCTTCTTCAGTATAATTATCATCATATACTATAACATATTCACTTTTTTCTTCTGTATCTGGATTTACCATATCAAAAAATGCTACAACATTTAATTTAACTAAATTGCCATCTTCATCATATAATTCTAATTGTTTTAAATCTTTATTCATAAAAATCTCCTTTTTTTATAATTGTAATTTTCACCTTAACAGTTGTCAATAATAATTTTCAATTGATATTTAAGTATTATTTCATACTTAATCTATCTAAATATCCTTGAAGGATATAAGTAGCAGCTATTTTATCTACTTTTTTTTTTCTTTTATTCCTTGATAAATCCGCCTCTAGCATAGCTTTATGAGCTGCAACTGTGGTTAATCTTTCATCCCACATTTCAACTTTTAAACCAGTATATTCTTTTATTTGATTTGAAAATTCAAGAACTCTTTCTCCTGACTCTCCAATACTTCCATTCATATTCTTAGGTAATCCTATAACTATAGTCTCAACAGAATACTCTTTACATATTTTTTTTACTTCTTCAAGGTCACTTTCTTTCTTAGTTCTTCTAATTGTAGATATTCCTTGAGCAGTCCATCCTAATGGATCACTTATTGCAACTCCAATAGTTTTTGATCCAATATCTAAACCTAATATTCTCATGTATTACTCCTTAAAAATTAAAGAGTGCCCGAATAAACGGGCACTCTTTATTTTATTTCTAAATAAGATTTTATAACTTCCTCAAGAATTTCATCTCTTTCAAGTTTTCTTAGTAAAGCTCTTGCTCCGTTGTAGCTTGTAATGTAAGAAGGGTCTCCTGAAATGAGATATCCAACTAGTTGGTTAACTGGATTATAACCTTTCTCTTGTAATGCATTATAAACATCTGTTAATATTGATTTTGTTAAATCACCTTTGTTGATGTTTAAGTTAAATTGCATTGTTGCATCTAAGTTATTATTCATATAACTGCTGCTAATTGCAGCCCACCCCCTTACTTATATTTAGTTAATTTCTTCTAATAATAGTATATCATTTATTTGAAATTATATTCAACCTTTATATCTATTAAATATATTATAAACTATATTTTCTTAAAAGTACACTATTTTACCAAAGATTCTATTACAGAATAAGTTTTTTCTATTGCACTATTTATATTTTCAGGATTCTTTCCACCAGCTTGAGCCATATCTGGTCTTCCTCCTCCTCCGCCGCCAACTACAGCTGCTACTTCTTTAATTATCTTACCACAATGTATACCTTTGTCTAAAACATCTTTTGTTGACATTGCTATTAAGTTTACTTTTCCACCTACATTACTAAATAGCACAACTACTCCGCTTGAAAGTTTATTTCTAACCTTATCAGCAAGATCTCTTAAGGAATTTCCATCTATATCTGCCACTTCATATACAGCAACCTTTACTCCTTTAACTTCCTTTACAGAAGCTATAATTTCATCTTCTACTCCTGATGCTAATTTATTCTTAAGTTCTAGTATTTCTTTTTCTTTCTCTTTAATTTCTGATCCTTGAGATGCTATCTTCTTAATTACATCTTTTTCACTACACTTAAGAACACTACATGCTTCTTTTAATAATCTTTGCTTTTCTTCCATATATTTTATTGCATTAATACCAGTTACAGCTTCTATTCTTCTAACTCCTGCTGCTACACCTGCTTCAGATATTATTTTGAATAATCCTATTTCTCCAGAATTATGAACGTGCGTACCTCCACAAAGTTCCTTTGAGAATTCTCCTACACTAACAACTCTAACTTTATCGCCATATTTATCATCAAATAAAGCCATAGCTCCTGAATTTCTTGCTTCATCTAAAGTCATTAAATCAGTATTAACATTAAATACTTCCATGATTTTAATATTAACTAGATCTTCTATTTTTTGTATTTCTTCTTCTGATAATGCTTTAAAGTGTGCAAAGTCAAATCTTAATCTTTCATCATCTACATATGAACCAGCTTGATTTACATGTTTACCTACTATTTGCTTTAAAGCTTCGTGTAACATATGTGTTGCAGTATGATTTTTTGCAATATTACTTCTTCTTAATATATCTATTTTAAGGTTTGCATCTTCATTTATTTTTATATTTCCTTCAGTAACTTTTACATAATGTATAGTTTTTCCACCAACATTTTTCTTAGTGTCATATACATATGCTTCCCCACTAGCAGTCTTAATAGTACCTTTATCTCCTACTTGACCACCCATTTCAGCATAGAAAGGTGTCTTTTCAGTTACTATATAACCTTTATCACCTTTTGATAATTCATTTACAAAATCATTATCATTTGCTAAAACAATAATCTTTGAATTCACTTCAATATTAGAATACCCTATAAATTCAGTATTTATTGAAGCTTCTATCTTATTTATTGGGCTTTCATCACTTCCCATATAAGAAGATTCTCCTCTAGCATTTCTAGCTCTTTGTCTTTGTTCTTCCATTTCTTTTTTGAAAGAATCATGATCAACCTGCATGCCTTTTTCTTCTAATATTTCTTCAGTTAATTCAATTGGGAATCCATAAGTATCATATAATTTAAAGGCCTTTTCTCCTTTTAATATTTTTTCCTTTGCAGCTTCCATTTCTTGAATATAATCATTTAATATAACCATTCCCGAATCTATAGTTTCATTAAATCTTTCTTCTTCTAAAGAAACGATCTTTTCAATATACTCTTTATTTTCTTTAAGATTTGGATAAGCAGTTCCATAATTTTCAACTACAGATTCAACTATTTCAGTTAAGAATAAGCCTTTAATTCCAAGTAACCTTCCATGTCTAGCTGCTCTTCTTAAAAGCCTTCTAAGAACATATCCTCTTCCTTCATTACTTGGCTGAACTCCATCTGAAATAAGCATAGTTACAGATTTAACATGATCTGTAATTATTCTTAAAGATATATCCTTTTGAGGGTTTTCTCCATATTTTACTCCAGAAAGTTCTGAAACCTTATTTAAGATATTTTTAACGGTATCTATTTCGAATATATTATCTACACCTTGCATAATTGTAGCAATTCTTTCAAGTCCCATTCCTGTATCAATATTAGGGTTTGATAATTTATTATAGTTTCCTTCTTCATCTTTATCAAACTGAGTAAATACTAAATTCCAGAATTCAACTATTCTGTCTTCATCAGAAGCTTTTATAAAATCATCAACATTTGTGATAACTCCTTCTCCTCTATCAAAGTGAATTTCAGTACATGGTCCACAAGGTCCAACACCTATTTCCCAGAAGTTATCATCTTTACCTAATCTAAATATTCTTTTCGGATCTACATCAGTTTTTTTGCACCATATATCAAAGGCTTCATCATCATCCAAATAAATAGTTACATATAATTTATCCTTTGGAATTTGTAAAGTTTCAGTAATAAACTCCCATGCCCAAGGAATTATTTCTTCTTTAAAATAATCTCCAAAAGAAAAATTACCAAGCATTTCAAAAAAAGTACCATGTCTTGATGTTTTACCTACATTTTCAATGTCACCAGTTCTAATACACTTTTGACAAGTTGTAATTCTTTTTCTTGGTGGTTCTTGTAATCCCGTAAAATATGGCTTAAGAGGTGCCATACCTGCATTTATTAATAATAATGATTTATCATTTTTAGGCACTAGAGGAAAACTCTCTAATCTTAAGTGCTCTTTTGATTCAAAAAATTTTAAATAAGCTTCTCTAAGCTCATTAGTTCCAATGAATTTCATAATTTTTACCTCCATTTATAAGCTTTGTATAATAAAAAAAGTTTCCATCCCTATAAAGAAAGGGACGAAAACATATATTCCGCGGTACCACCCTAATTATGCATAAAATGCATCGCTTAGATAAATATAGCTCCAAGATAGCTTCAATATATTATGTAAGAAGTTTTCACCAACCACTTCTTCTCTGAATACATAGGGTATATTTACTCATTCTCTTCAACGCTAAATATTAATTTTTCATATATTTCAATGAAATTATAGTTTATTTATTAAAATATGTCAATTATTTTATTTTAGAACAAATAATCATTAATATCCTCATAAATTACTTTTATAATAACTCCTAAAGGCACTATTAATATCATTCCTATAAATCCTCCTAATTTATCACCAATCAAGAGTAGTATTATAATTATAATTGGATGCATGTCAGTACTATCTCCTGTTATTTTAGGAGACAATATATTACCCTCTATCTGTTGGATAATGAATATAATTATTAATGTCCATAAGGCTTTATTTGGAGATTCCATAAGTGCTATAAAAACAGCTGGTAAACCTCCAATTATAGGTCCAAAATAAGGAACTATATTTAATACTCCATTAAACACACCTAGTAATATAGAAAATTTAACATTTAAAATAAAAAGTGCTATAGTTGTTAAGACACCAATAATTAGTGATAATAGTAGTTGGCTAATTATATATCTAGATAAAACCTTATCAATATGATTTATAACCTTTTTAGCTATAACTCTTTTTTCAGTTGGGAGTATTAATAATAGCTTATTAAATATTAATTCTCCATCTACTAAGAAATAATATGTTACTATAGGAACTATGGCTAAAGAAATAATGCTTTCTAAAGAAGATATTAAGTTATCCACAAAAGAATTAGAGAAATTTCTTAAAAACAAATTAGTTTCATCATTTATTCTTCTATATATGCTATCAAAAAAAGACGTATTGTTAATGTTCAGTTTTTTAGCTAGAGTTTCTATGTAAACATCAATATTATCCAATATATTTCCTAAATTATAACTTTCTTTTAGTATTGAGGGGATCAATATATAAATAAATACTGATATAGAAAAAATAATACTTAGGGTTATAACTATTGAAGCTGTTTTTTTCTTTATCTTAATCTTTTCACACAATATATTTCGTAAAGGTTTTAAAGTATATGCAAATATAAAACTTATCAATATTATATTAACTATACTCTGTAATGTTTTCACTTTTAAATATAATATTATAATAAAAATTAAAAATAATATTAATAAACCATAATAAATCTTTTTTTTCATTTTATTATTAATTAGCATGTTTTCCTCTTTCTTGGAATACTTTTAAATATCACTTTACCAAGTCCATAATATAAAATAAAGTCTTCCCCTAATATACATTCCTTTAAAAGTAATATTTCCTTTCCTTTTATTATTCTATCAAATATTCCCGAGCTTATAACTAACCCCTTTATAGATAAGTCTCTTTTATCTATAACTAAGTCTTCTAGTATGCCTTTAATAATATTATTTTTATCTTTAACATCCATATCCTTAATACTTCTAAAGGATATCCCTTCTTTCCTATTTAATGCTTTAATAATCATCACATCTTCTATATAAATAATATCTTCTACCTTAATAAAATTCCTTTTACTAAAAAGTAAGTAATTAGAAACTAAAAACCCTTTTATTTTTCCATTGTGAAAATCTATATATATATCATCTATAATTCCTAGATACTTCCCCCTAAAATCAAAAACCTTAAGTAAATAAAAATCCTTTGTTTTTAACAAGATATTATCACACCCTTCTATAAACCATAGCCTTATTTTTTCCAAAAAGCAAAAAAAAATTCCTATATAATTAAATATAGGAATTTCTATTTTTATATTATTTTTTCTATTATTCCACCACCAACTACGATGTTTCCATCATAAAAAACAACTGATTGTCCTTTAGTTATGGCTCTTTGCTTATCCTTAAATGAAACCTTAATTTTACCATCCTCTAAAGGATATATTATAGCTTCACAAGGCTTTGCTGAATATCTTACTTTAGCTTGAACTGTCATTTCTTTTTCAAGTTTATCAAAAGGAATAAAATTAATATCCTTTGCAACTAAATCTGTCTTAAAAATATCTTCTTCTGGTCCAAGGACAACTTCATTAGTATTAGGATTTATATCTGTAACAAAAACTGGTCTTCCTAAGGCTATACCTAATCCTTTTCTTTGACCTATGGTGTAATATACTATCCCCTTATGTTTTCCTAATATATTTCCATTCTTATCAACGAAATTTCCTTCATTTACTTCATTAGGCCTAACTAGTGTAATGAATTTACCATGATTATTATCTGGTATAAAACATATTTCTTCACTATCTTTCTTATTATGAACTGCTAAACCAATTTCTTTTGCTATTTCTCTTATTTTATCCTTTGTGTAATCTCCACAAGGCATTAAAGTCTCACTTAATTGTTCTTGAGTAAAATTATATAGTGCATAAGTTTGATCTTTTCTATCATCATCAGCCTTAATTAAAAGATATCTACCATCATCATTTTTGTCAATTTTAGCATAATGTCCTGTAGCAACATAATCTGCTCCAATACCTTTGGCTCTTCTTAAGAATTCATCAAACTTTATATGTTTATTACAAGCTATACATGGGTTAGGTGTTTTGCCTTCAATATACTCTTGAACAAAATAATCAATTACTTTTTCTTTAAAAGATTCCTTAAAGTTAAGAACATAAAAAGGAATTCCTATTTTATCAGCAACCCTTCTAGCGTCCTCTACTGATGAAAGTGAACAACATCCACCTTCTCTTTCAACATAATCTTCATCTTCATCATCAAAGTGTTTCATAGTTACGCCTATTACATCATAACCTTGTTCTTTTAAAAGATAGGCAGCAACAGAGCTATCAACTCCGCCACTCATACCTATAACAACTTTCTTTTTCATATTAATCTCTACTCATCTCCATGTACATGATCGTGAATGTCATCATGTTCTTCGAAATCCCAAAGCTCTAATCCTGCATTTTTTCTATAATCATTTATTGCTTTATGTATTGCTTCTTCAGCTAAAACAGAACAGTGCATTTTTACAGGTGGAAGTCCATCTAAAGCTTCTGCAACTGCCTTATTTGATAATTCCCAAGCTTCTTCTACTGTTTTACCTATTATTAGTTCTGTTGCCATTGATGAAGATGCAATGGCAGAACCACAACCGAAGGTTTTAAATTTAGCATCTTTTATTATATTGTCTTCTATTTTTAAATAAACCTTCATTATATCTCCGCATTTGGCATTTCCAACTTCTCCAACACCACTTGCATTTTCAATTTCTCCCACATTTCTTGGATTTCTAAAATGATCCATTACCTTATCGCTGTACATCATAGTATTTTTCTCCCTTCTTAATAAAGTCTTCCCATAAAGGTGACATATTTCTTAATCTTTCTATAATAGGTGGTACTACATCTAAGACATAATCAACATCTTCTTCTGTAGAACCATCACCTAATGTTAATCTTAATGATCCATGTGCTAGTTCATGAGGTAGCCCTATTGCTAATAAAACATGAGATGGATCTAAGGATCCAGAAGTACAAGCACTACCACTTGAAGCACATACTCCTTCAAAGTCTAATGATAAAAGAATAGATTCACCTTCAATAAATTCAAAGGTTATATTAACATTACCTGGTAATCTCTTGTCTCCTCTAGGACCATTTAGTCTAGTATGAGGTACCTTTAATAATCCATCTATTAATTTATCTCTAAGAACAACTAATTTTTTATTGTGTTCTTCTAAATTTTCTGTAGCAAGTTCAATGGCTTTTCCAAGACCTACTACTGATGGTGTGTTTTCAGTTCCAGCTCTTCTTGCTCTCTCTTGACCACCACCATGAATTAAGTTATCAATTCTTACTCCTTTTCTTATATAAAGAGCACCAATTCCTTTAGGTCCATATATTTTATGTCCTGCTAAAGATAATAAATCTATATTCATTTCTTTAACATCTATCGGTATATTTCCTACTGCTTGAACTGCATCTGTATGGAAAAAAACCTTTCTTTCTCTACAAATCTTTCCTATTTCCTTTATAGGCTGAATAGTTCCAATTTCATTATTTGCAAACATAATTGATACTAATATAGTCTTATCTGTTATGGCATTTTTTAGTTCTTCTAAATCTATAAAGCCCTCTTTATCAACATTTAAGTAAGTTACTTCAAAGCCTTGTTTTTCTAAATATTCACAAGTATGAAGAACAGCATGGTGTTCGATTTTAGTAGTTATTATATGATTTCCTTTTTTTCTATGAGCTGAAGCAATTCCTTTAATTGCCCAGTTATCTGCTTCTGAACCACCACCAGTAAAATAAACTTCATTTAAATCACAATTTAAAGCTTTAGCAACTCTGTTTCTAGCTTTGTCTATAGCCATTTTAGTTTCTCTGGAAATACCATAGAAAGACGATGGATTACCATACTTTTCTGTAAAAAAAGGCATCATTTCTTCTAAAACTTCTGGTTTAACATAAGTAGTTGCTGCATAGTCCATATACACGTTTTTCATCTTTACTCGCTCCTCTTTAAAAACTTAATAGATTCACTTTCCTGTTTTAATCTATTATAATCATCAACTATATCTTGAAGTGTTATACTTTCCATTACTTCATCAATGCTGTTTTTAATTTTTTCCCATAACAATCTAGTAGCACAAAAATCTATATTATCACATTCAGTTCCTTCAATGCACTGAGCTATTTCTACAGGTCCTTCAAGAACATACATAATATCTGCTACTGTTATATCTTTGGGTGCACTATTTAAAACATATCCCCCTTGAGCTCCTCTTATACTTTTTATAAGTTTTGCTCTCCTTAAAGGTGAAAATAATTGTTCTAAATAATATTCAGATATATTTTGTCTTTGAGAGATTGTTTTTATTGAAACAGGGGTATCTCCATAGTGCATAGCAAGGTCTACCATAGCCTTGACCCCGTACCTTCCTTTAGTAGAAAGTTTCATTATTCTTCCCCCTTTTAATGTTGACCATTTTACTTGTATTTACTTCATATATATTATCAAACACCTTAATTCTTGTCAATAATAACACTGCTTTCTAATTTGCTTTAAATAATAAATATTTTACTTATCCTATGATATTATTTTTTTATATTATCCCAGTAATTTTTTATACTATTTTCATATTTATTATTTTGTGGATTATAATATTTTATTCCTTGTAAATTATCTGGTAAATATTTTTGATTTACATAATTATTTTCATAATCATGAGGATATTTATATCCTCCTACCCCTAAGCTTTTTGCTCCAGAATAATGAGCATCCTTTAAATGTTTTGGAACATCTCCTATATTTTTATTTTCTAAATCTTCCATTGCCTTAGATATTGCTATATAAGAACTGTTGGACTTAGGTAATGTTGCTAAGTAAATTACTAATTCAGATAATATCAATGAAGCCTCTGGAAGACCAACCTTTAGAGCTAGTTCAACTCCAGAATTTATTACAGTTAATGCATTAGGATGAGCAAGACCTATATCTTCTGCTGCAATTACTGAAATTCTTCTTATTATAGCTTGTAAGTTTCCTGACTTAATTAGTCTTGCTAAATAATGAACTGCAGCATCTGGATCGCTTCCCCTTATACTCTTTTGAAGTGCACTTAAAAAATTATAATATTCATCTCCACTTGCATCAGCTCTTATATGAGATTGATTTAATTCTTCTATATATTCCACATTTATATTTTTAACCTTAGTTAACTGAGAGTTAATAGCAAGCTCTAATATATTATATGCCTTTCTATAATCACCTTGAGAAATCTCTGAGATGTATTTTAATGCCTCTTTAGTATATTCTACTTCTATTCCCTCATTTATTAACCTTTTTATTGCTCTTTCTAAGCCTTCAATTATTTCTTCTATATTAAGAGATTGAAATTGAAATATATTACATCTACTTAAGATTGCTTTATGAATAGCAAAATAAGGATTTTCAGTAGTACTTGCTATTAATGTAACTCTTCCATTTTCAATAAATTCTAAAAGTGCTTGTTGTTGTTTCTTACTAAAGTGTTGAAGTTCATCTATATAGATAACTACTCCATTATAATTAAGTAAACTATCTAGACTTTCAGTTATTTCTTGAATATCCTTAACCGATGCAGTTGTGGCATTTAATTTATAAAATTTTCTGTCGCTATAATTAGCCATTATATTTGCCAGTGTAGTTTTTCCAGTACCAGGTGGTCCATAAAGAATACAATTAGGAATTTTTTTACTTATTATTAAATTATATAATGGCTTTCCTTTTCCAAGTATGTTTTTTTGACCTATAAAATCCTCTAACTTTTGAGGTCTCATCGCTTCTGCTAATGGTTTCATAAAATTCACTCTTTCTATAGTTTTTTACTTAAAGCCTTCATTTAATTCCTTAGCTTTTTCAAGATTTTCATACTCTGTAAAACCTTCTATATATAATTCGCCATTTCTTTCCCTTAAAATTACTTCAATTGGAACATCTTCTCCAATAGCCTCGTCACTTCCTTCCTCATGAATACTACCATCGTCATGTTCATGTACTTCTAATGATACCGCTCTAAGATTTAATGTCATACAAACTATATACCTTCCTTGATCTTCTCTTAAGCTTATAATTTCACTTCCATAATCTTTAATATCTACTTCAACAATATATTTAGAATAAAATTCTGGATAATTACATACATAAAAGTTTTTCTCACTAATATGTTTTTTCATAGTATCATCATATCCTTTTTCATATGACAATACTAAATCTATAGTATCCTTAATCTTATTTTCATCTTTGCTTTTTAATTCTTTCGAAATTACTCCACATCCTGTAATAACTACACTTATAATTATAATCACCATACTTAATAATAGATTTTTTTTCATTTATTCCTCCATAAAGTAAATTTTTATTTTTATAAATACATATATAAATAATATCATAAAAAAGCTATTGCTATGCTTGTAAAATCAAAAAAATAGGACACTATTTAGTATCCTATTTTTATATCTATAAACTATTTATTCTTTTTTGTTGCTTTTTTAGTTTCTTTTTCCTTAGATCCTTCATAAGCATTTATATACATTTCTTTTAATTCACTCATTAATGGATATCTTGGGTTAGCACCTGTACATTGATCATCAAATGCTTGCTCAACCATTTCATCAAGACTTGCATAGAACTTGCTTTCTGAAACTCCTGCTTCTTTTATTGTCTTAGGCATATTTAATTTAGCTTGTAACTCTTTAACAGCCTTTATTAATAATTCAACTTTTTCTTCTTCACTATTTCCGCCTAAGCCAAGATGATCAGCAATTCTTGCATATCTCCATGCTGCATTTGGATATTTATATTGAGCAAATGCTGCTTGCTTAGTAGGTGCATCTGTAGCATTAAATCTTATAACCTCATTCATTAATAATGAATTAGCCATACCATGTGGTAAGTGATGGAATGCTCCTAATTTATGAGCCATTGAATGAGTAATTCCTAAGAAAGCATTTGAGAATGCCATACCAGCCATACATGATGCATGAGCCATTTTTTCTCTTGCTTTTACATTAGTTGTTCCTTCATTATATGCATCTGGTAAATATTTAAATACTAATCTAATAGCTTCTAAAGCTAATCCATTTGTATATTCTGAAGCCATTATTGAAACATATGCTTCAATTGAGTGAACTAATACATCTAAACCTGCACAAGCAGTTAATCCTTTAGGAGATGTCATCATAAGTTCAGCATCTACTATTGCCATATCTGGAGTTAATTCATAATCTGCAAGAGGGTATTTAACTCCTGTAGTTTCATCTGTAATAACAGCAAATGGAGTTACTTCTGAACCTGTACCTGCTGATGTTGCTATTGAAACCATCATAGCTTTATTACCCATAGTAGGGAATTTATATATTCTCTTTCTTATATCCATAAATGTCATAGCTAAATCATGGAAGTTAACTTCTGGATGTTCATACATAACCCACATAATCTTAGCAGCATCCATTGCAGATCCACCACCTAAAGCTATTATTACATCAGGATTGAAATCTAACATTTCCTTAGCACCAGCTTTTGCACATCTAAGTGTTGGGTCTGGTTCTACATCTGAGAATATTTTAAATTGTATTCCATTGTTTTCTAAAACTTCTGTTACCTTATTAGTATATCCCATATCAAATAGTACTTTATCAGTTACTATAAATGCTTTCTTTTTATCCATATCCTTTAACTCTCCAAGAGCTACAGGTAAACAACCATATTTAAAGTAAACTTTTTCTGGAACTCTAAACCAAAGCATATTTTCTCTCCTTTCAGCTATACTCTTGATGTTAATTAAGTGCTTAGGTCCAACATTTTCTGAAACTGAGTTTCCTCCCCATGATCCACATCCAAGAGTTAGTGATGGTGCTAATCTAAAGTTAAATATATCTCCTATAGCTCCTTGTGATGCTGGCATATTTATTAGAGTTCTAGCTGTTTTCATTTTTTCGCCAAATTGTAATATTCTATCTCTACACTTAATTTGATCAGTATAAAGAATTGAAGTATGGCCCATACCACCTAATTCAATTAATCTCGCTGCTTTTTCTAAAGCTTCTTCATAAGATTTTACTTTATACATAGCTAAAATTGGTGATAATTTTTCATGTGAAAATGGCTCTTCTAATTCTACTGATTCTACTTCCCCTATTAAGACCTTAGCTGATTCTGGGACATTAACTCCTGCCATTTCTGCAATTTTATAAGCTGATTGACCAACTATATTAGCATTTAAGCCACCTTTTTCATTTAATATAACTTTTCTTACCTTATCTACTTCTTCACCCTTTAAAATATAAGCTCCTCTTTCACTTAATTCTTTTTTAACTTCATCATATACTTGCTCTAATACTACTAATGATTGTTCTGATGCACAAATAACTCCATTATCAAAAGTTTTAGAAAGAAGTATTGAGTTTACAGCCATTTTTATATGAGCAGTTTCATCTATGATAGCTGGTGTATTACCTGCTCCAACTCCTAATGCTGGTCTTCCTGATGAATAAGCAGCCTTAACCATAGCTGGACCACCTGTTGCTAATATTATATCTGATTCTCTCATAACATTTTGAGATAATTCTACTGATGGTTCATCTATCCATCCTATAATTCCTTCTGGAGCTCCTGCTTTAACTGCAGCTTCTAAAACTATCTTAGCAGCTTCTATTGTAGCTTTTTTTGCTCTTGGATGTGGAGAAATTATAATTGCATTTCTAGTTTTTAAAGCTATTAATGTTTTAAATATTGCTGTTGATGTTGGATTTGTTGTTGGAACTATTGCTGCTATAACTCCTATTGGTTCAGCAACCTTAGTAATTCCGTAAGTTTTATCTTCTTCTAAAACTCCACAAGTTTTCATATCTTTATATTGATTATATATATATTCTGCTGCAAAATGGTTCTTTATAACTTTATCTTCCACTATACCCATTCCAGTTTCTGCAACTGCCATTTTAGCTAATTTGATTCTGTTATCATTTGCTGCTATTGCTGCTTGTCTAAAAATTTCATCAACTTGTTCTTGAGTATAAGTTGCAAAAATTCTTTGAGCCTCTCTTAATTTATTAATTCTTTGAGTTAATTCTTGTGCATTTGTTACAACCATTTTATATCCTCCTAAATGATGCGATTTATATTTTTAAATAATTTATTTTATTACTAAAATTTATTTAACTTACTGACAATATTATTGTATTTTATTGTTTAATTTTTGTCAATCTTTTTTGTTAAATTTTTATCATATTTTTTCTATTTTTTTCTCATTTTATAAAAATGATAATCAAAAGTAATAATTAAGTATTATTTTGTATATTTTTATTATATTTTTGAGGTAATTTAAATTTTTAATTTGAATCTTTATATTTTTTTTAATAATTTAATTATTCTGATAATATTAACTCCTTCTTATAATAAGTTTAAAACTTAATTTATTTAATAAATATTGTTATTAAAATAACAAAGATTTATTATTTTATTTTTTTATCTACTATTACTTTTCCATTAAATCTTATAAAATATACCTAAAAAAATGTATTTTCTATACTATGAATTTTACTACTTACATAAAGTTATTTACAGATTTAAAAAATATAAATTCTTCAAAACTAAAAAAGAACTGTAGAAAACCACAGTTCCTTTTTTATAGTCTAATTTACTAATAACTATAAATCTTTGTTATACTTTTATGCTAATAAACTTCTATCACTTAAATCATCATTAATATTAGCATCTTTAAATAAATTCATTAATTTTTCTGTTGTCAATTCTTCCTTTTCTTTACCTTTAACATCTATTAATATTTTACCTCTATGCATCATTATCAGTCTATTACCTGTTTTTATTGCTTGCTTTAAATTATGAGTTACCATCATTGTTGTAATATTAGTATCTTTTACAATTTTTTCTGTTATCTCCATTATTTTTAATGAAGTTTTTGGATCTAAAGCTGCTGTATGCTCATCTAATAATAATAATTTAGGTTTAGACATAACCGCAATTAACATACTCAAAGCTTGTCTTTGGCCTCCTGACAATAAATTAACTTTATTATACAACTTATCTTCAAGTCCTAAATCTAGCTCCTTAAGAAGTTCTTCATAATATGGAATTCTTTTTTTATTAACTCCAGAACTTAAACCAAACCTCTTTCCTTTATTGTCTGCTAATGATAAATTTTCTAATATTGTCATATTAGGTGCTACACCTAAGGATGGATTTTGGAAGACTCTACCTATCATTTTCGATCTTTTATATTCATCCTTATAAGAAACATCTTCGCCATTTAATTCAATTATACCTTCATCGCATTGAATATTTCCTGATATAATATTTAGTAATGTTGATTTTCCAGCTCCATTAGATCCTATTATGCTAATGAAGTCTCCTTCATTTACTTCTAAAGAAAAATCTGTAAATACCTTGTTTTCATTTATAGTATTTTCATTAAAGACTTTGTGCAATGCTTGAATCTTTAGCATTAACATCACCGCCTTCTCTTTTTATTTCAGTACTTTTAGCTTTTCTTCTTTTCCCTTTAAATTTAAATACTCCTGAATTTAAACTTAAAGCTATGATAACTATAACTGCTGTCATAAGCTTTAAATAATTTGGATTTAAACCAAATTTTAAAGCTAATGCTATAGCTAATTTATAAATTATAGCTCCAAATATTGAAATAGTTGTATATTTCATAAAGCTCATTTTCTTAAAAATTGAAGCACCTATAATAACAGCTGCTAGACCCATAACAACCACTCCAGTTCCCATGCTAGCATCTGAAAATCCTTGATATTGAGCTGTTAAAGCACCACTTAAAGCAACTAATCCATTACTTATCATCAGTCCAAGTATCTTTATATTATTTTTATTTATTCCCAATGAGGTGACTAATTGTTCATTATCTCCAACTGCTATAAGTAAATTACCAAGCTTTGTTTTTAAAAAGAAATCAAATGATATCTTTATTATTAAAACCACTACAATAATTGTAATTATATTAAATTTTCCAGTAAAAACATTTTTAGTATTAAATAATGGTATATTTGATTGCCCCATAACCATTAAATTAACTGAATATAAACCTATCATAACTAATATTCCAGACATTAAATTAGTTATTTTAAGTTTTACATTTAAAAGTGCTGTTACTAATCCAGCTAAAGCTCCTCCTATAGTGGCAACCAAAACTGCTAACCAAGGATTTACATCTTTAACTAACAAAGCTGCACATATAGCTGCACCTAATGGGTAAGTCCCATCTACAGAAAGATCTGGAAAGTCTAAAATCTTATACGTAATATAAACCCCTATAGCAACTACTCCAAAAAGTAACCCTTGTTCTAATACATTTATTATTAAATCCATTAGTTAACGCCCCCAGTTATAGCCTTTGCATTTTCTTTAAGATCACTAGGAATGCTAATATTTAATTTATTAGCTACATCAGTATTTATTACAATAGTCATATCACTTAATGTAGTAATTTCTATTTCCTCTGGTTTCTTTCCCTCTAATATTTCAGCTGCTTTATATCCTGTTTCTTTTCCAAGTTTAAAATAATCTATTCCGATTGAACATAAACCACCTTTAGATACAATAGCTTCTTCTGCTCCTAAAATCGCTACATTATTTTTTACAGCAATTTGTCCAACTAAATCATAAGCAGAGGCTACAGTATTATCAGTTGGTGTATATAATGCATCTATATCTTTGATAACTGCACTTAAATTTTGATTTATTTCATTTACATTTGTAATTCCAATTTCTTTAACACTTATATTTAATTTACTAGCTTCCTTCTTTAATTCTTCAACTTGTACTACTGAATTGGTTTCAGAAGTGTTATAAATTACTCCTATATTTTTAATTTCAGGCTTAAGTTTAAGCAATAATTCAAGTTGCTTATCTATAGGCACCATATCTGAAACTCCTGTCATATTAGTTCCTGAACTTTTCCAATCCTTAGCTATACCAGCTGAAACTGGATCAGTAACTGCAGTAAAAACTGTTGGTATTTCTTTAGTTGAATTATATACTGCTTGTGCTGATGTAGTTGCAATAGCCAAAATTAAATCTTTCTTTTCTGATGTAAACTTTTGTGCTATTGTTTGAGAAGTTGGATTATCTCCTTGAGCATTTTGATAGTCAATTTTTATATTTTTCCCTTCTTCATATCCCTTTTCTTTTAACCCTTCAATAAATCCTTCTCTTGCTGAATCTAAAGCTGGATGTTGGACTAATTGACTAATTCCAATATTATATTCTGTTTTTTTAGTTGAAGATGTTTTATCACCTTCGTTACAGCCAACAAAAGCACTCACTACAATTAACGATAATAATACCATTGAAATTTTCTTTTTTCCTACCATCTTTACCATCCTCCTAATATAACTAAACATATTTAGCTTTAATAAAATCCTAATCCCTACAATTCTACGCTTATAATTTACTATAAATATTATATAAAATATAATACTTTGCTATTATTATTAAGATTTTATTGATATTTTTATATTTATAATATAATATCACAATTAGTTTTTTTTGTAAATATATAAACAGTTAGAAATCATTATATAAAGAAAAAAAAAGACACTCTAGTGCCTTTTAATATTATACTATCTAAAATTACCTTTAATTAGGAATAGCTCTATGCCCTATACCTATAACTACTTCATCTAAATGCAAAAGTCCAACACTTAAAAATATACAAACACTTAAATGTTCCCCGTGTTTTGCAATACCTATTTTACCTCCAACATTTTGTCCACTCGCTCTATTCCATACTTGCATTAAAGCATCCCTAGTAGCACCTATAACTCCACCTTCATGTAAATGCTCTTCTCTTATAAGACCATTTCTCTTAGATGCTACTAAAGCTCTTTCTAATATTTTGGAAGTTGACTCGTTAATATTTCCGCCTATATTAACTGCTGTAACGAAAATACCTTTTTTCTTAAGTTCATTTTTTAATTCCTCTTCTTCTTCTCTAGATGAAACAGCCATCCTTGTGGCATATTTTGCAACTTCCAAACTTGTATTTACCATAATATCCTCCTGTACTTCTATTTAATATTTATTATTTTATGGATTCACATTTTTCTTTAAAATAATTATTTAATTTTCCTAATGCTCCTATTAAAATATCTTTTTCACTTTCAGAAAGATCATCAATCATAGTTGTAACCATTTCGTTATGAAACCTTTCATGCAATCTATGTGCTACTTTTCCCTTTTGAGTTAGCTCAACAAGAACTACTCGTCTGTCCTCTTCTATTCTACTTCTTTCAACATATTCTTTTTTTATAAGCCTATTTATAGATGTAGTTAAAGTTCCAACTGTTATACCTAAATCCTGTGCAACTTCACTCATCATCCTCTTTTCTTTTCTTCCAATGGCTTCAATAGTATGCATTTCTCTTACAGATAAATCAGAAAAATGTCCATTTTTTAATGTCTTTTCTTCTATCTGAAGTATTTCGTTAAATATTTTTACCAACAGTTCATTAACTACACTTATGTCTTTTTTCATAATGAATTATCCCATCCTTTTTTCAATTGTACCTTAATTAAATAATAATCTAAAGTAATGTAAAATTCAACGAAATATATTATTTAATCTCAAAATAATTTGATATTCAAATAACTTTATTTTATTTATTAATTATACTTACTTTAATTATTTTAAATTTTTCTTTTAATTCTTCTAATACTTTTTCAATCCTAACTTTTTTTGGTTTTATTATAATATATAATGCATAAACTTTATTTCCATTATCATTATTACAATTATACTCTATTTTTTTAATTTTTATTTTTTTTCTTTCTAGAAACTGTTCTATTTCACTTTCTATTTCTCCTTCTTTAAAATATTCTAATTTAATTTTTTCCATTGTATTTTTAGAAATAAATTTATCTTCTATCCTTTTTAAAAATACTAATATTATGAAAATTATAATAGTAGAAAAAATACTAATAAAGTATCCACCCATTCCTATAGTTAAACCTAAACATGCTACTACCCACAAAGTTGCTGCAGTAGTTAATCCTTTTATATTCCCTCTATTATGAATTATTGCACCTGCTCCTATAAATCCTACTCCAGTAATTACTTGAGCTCCAAGTCTACCATAATCTATTTTAATAACTTCATATAATTTTTCATTTGAATATATAATTTCTATTGCTTTATTACTCATTTCTATTTGTAGTAAAGAAATTATAGTAGCTCCTAAACAAACTAAAATATGCGTCCTAAGGCCTGCAGCTCTATTTTGTAATTCCCTTTCATACCCAATTAGACCTCCTATAATTAATGCCATTAGTATTCTTATAATTATTTGATTTATAGTAAGTTTCATTATATCTCTCCTCAATTAGTCATTATTTTAAGTTATGAATTAATAATAAAAAAATTGACAAAAAAAGAGCTGTTAAAAACAGCCCCAATAGCTAAATAATAAATATTAAGATAAAGAACATATATAATTTAAATTATTCTTATTGACAATATTGTTATTAATAATCCCATTATTAACACTAAATAATAAAAATTGTATATTTTATCTCTACTATATATTTTTACCTTTTCTAACCTTCCCTTAGGATAAACAACTTCTATTTCATCTCCACTTTCTAAATTGCATTTCTTTTCAAATATTGAAATTGCAATTTTCACATACTTATTTTCATCTTCCACTTCTATAATTGGATATAGCTTTGTATTGTGTACTGTATTGCACTCAATTCCAGGTATTGAATAGGTATATGCTTCAAAGCCTATAACTTTAGCTTTTTTTATAACAAACCCCTTGTTTAATATTGTTCTTTTAAGTAAGGTAATACCAGCAACAAAACTTAATATAATACCAATAATTGAAAATAATGCTCCCATTTTTATCCCCCAAATCAATTTATTTCTCTCAATAATATATTATGCTTAATAACATCAAAAGATATATTTAGTCTAAACTTTCCTAGTTTTTAAGTAATTTATTTATTTTTATGATATTTAATTTTTGCTTTTATTTTTATTATTTTTTATTGCTATAAATATAATTAAAACTCCTAAAATAATACCTATTAAGCTTATTATTTGAG
>ERZ857882.1093-NODE-1093-length-32727-cov-8.064857_pt1 | contig 32727 bp, 36 predicted proteins | sample MGYA00519697_ERZ857882 | MGnify/ENA primary metagenome ERZ857882 (study PRJEB31778, sample SAMEA3449373) | human gut metagenome | biome: human gut; feature: human-associated habitat; material: faeces | place: United Kingdom | collected 2010/2012 ...
GCAAATTTTGAATTTCAAAGAATAAATTGAAATTTATTCCTCAACCTTGATTAACTCTATTTTTTCATACGAAACTTTACACTATCCTTTGATATTTATATTTTTCCCAAAATACTTATCAATATACCTTATAAATAATTAATCACTATATAAGTTTAAAAAATATATATTATAATAAAGTGTTGAAATTTTCTAATATTTTAACTATAGTTATTAGTAAGTATATTTTATGCTTATTATAATAAAAAGGGGGAAAAGTTTATGTACAATGTTGCTATAGTTGGGGCTACTGGTAACGTAGGTAGAAAATTTTTAGAAATTCTAGAAGAAAGGAACTTTCCAATAAAAGAATTATATCTTTTTGCATCAAAAAGATCTTCTGGTTCAAAGCTTATCTTTAAAGGCCAGGAGTTTGTCGTTGAAGAAACATCTGAAGAAAATATAAAGAATAAAAAAATTGATTTTGCTTTATTTTCAGCAGGTGGAGATGTTAGTTTGAAATATTCACCAATCTTCTCTTCATATGGTGCTGTAGTTATTGATAATTCAAGTGCTTTTAGAATGGATGAAAATGTTCCATTAGTTGTTCCTGAAGTAAATCCTGAAGATATTAAATGGCATAATGGTATAATAGCTAATCCAAATTGTTCTACAATTCAAGCTATGCTTCCATTAAAGGTTTTATTAGATAACTATGGAATTAAAAGAATAATCTACTCTACTTATCAAGCTGTCTCAGGTGCAGGTATGCAAGGAATATCAGATTTAGAAAATGGTTTAAAGGGTGAGGAGCCTAAAAAATTCCCTTATCCTATAGCTGGAAATTGCTTACCTCATATAGATGTGTTTTTAGAAAATGGTTATACAAAGGAAGAAATTAAGATGATAGAAGAAACAAAGAAAATTCTTCATAATTCTGAATTAAAAATTACAGCAACTGCTGTTAGGGTTCCTGTTTTAAATAGCCATAGCGAAAGTATTAATGTTGAATTAGAAAAACCATTTGATTTAAAAGATGTTTTCAATTTATTTAATAATACTAAGGGAATAACTCTTTATGATGATATATCAAATATTAAATATCCTACTCCACTTTTTGTTAGTGGTAAAGATGATGTTTTCCTAGGTCGTATTCGTAGAGACTATAGCTTAGATAACGGGTTAAACCTATGGGTAGTAGCAGATAATATTAGAAAAGGAGCTGCTTTAAATGCAGTTCAAATAGCTGAACTATTAATAGGGAGTGATAATTAATGACAATTTTTAAAGGCTCTGCAGTAGCTATCGTTACACCTTTTACTTCAACTAATAAAGTTAATTATGAAAAATTAAGAGAGCTAATTGAGTGGCAAATTGAAGAAAAAACTGATGCTATTGTAATTTGTGGTACTACAGGTGAAGCAAGTACTATGAGTGAAGAAGAAAAAAAGCAAGCTATTAAGTTTACTGTTGATGTTGTTAACAAAAGAATCCCTGTTATAGCTGGTACTGGAAGTAATAATACTGAAGCTTCTATTGAAATGAGCAAATATGCTGAATCAGTTGGTGTTGATGGATTATTATTAATAACACCTTATTACAACAAAACTAATTCAAAAGGATTATTTAAGCATTACGAAGCTATTAACAACGAAGTTAACACTCCTATAATCCTATATAATGTACCAAGCAGAACAGGAGTAAATATAACCCCTAATCAATTATATGAATTAAGCAAACTAAAAAATATTGTTGCTATTAAAGAAGCTAGCGGTAATATAAGTCAAATTATAGAAATGAAAGCTTTATGTAAAGATAGTATAGATATTTACTCAGGTAATGATGATCAAATAATACCTATAATGTCCTTAGGAGGTATTGGTGTTATATCTGTACTTGCAAATATATTACCAAAAGATGTTCATGATATGACATATCATTATTTAAATGGTGATACAAATAAATCACTAAGCCTACAACTAGAGACAATAGATATAATTAAAAAGTTATTTATAGAAACTAACCCTATTCCAGTAAAAACTGCTTTAAACCTTATGGGTAAAGAAGTTGGGAATTTTAGATTACCTTTATATGAAATGGATAATCACAATCTAAATTTACTAAAGGAAAGTTTAAAAAAATATAATTTGATTTAAGGAGGAAATATGGTAAAAGTATTATTAAATGGTTGTTGTGGAAAAATGGGACAAATAATAGTAGAGTCCTCCAAGAATTTTCCAAATGTAGAAATAGTAGCTGGAATAGATAAATCTCCTATTAATAAATATAATTTCAAAATATTCAATAATGCTAGTGAAGTAGATATAGATTATGATGTCTTAATAGATTTTTCAAGACCTGAAGCACTAGAGGATTTACTTAATTTATCACTAAGAAAAAATAAGCCTATTATTTTATGCTCTACTGGCTACAATGAAAAAGACTTAGATTTAATCACAGAAAAAAGTAATATAATTCCAATATTCAAATCTGCAAATATGTCTTTAGGAATTAATTTAATAAATTCCTTATTAAAAAAGATAGTTCCAATTTTGTATGGAAACTATGATATTGAAATTATAGAAAAACATCATAACCAAAAAGTAGATTCGCCAAGTGGAACAGCTCTTCTATTAGCTGATACAATAAAAGATTTAATATCAAATGAAATTAAATATGTATATGGTAGAAAAGGGCTTGCTAAAAGAGAAAATAATGAGTTAGGAATTCATTCTGTAAGAGGTGGCTCAATAGTAGGTGATCATGATATTATATTTGCTGGTTCTGGTGAAATTATTGAATTAAGTCACAAAGCTTTATCAAGAGAAGTATTTGCGGTAGGTGCTTTAAAGGCTGCAGAATATATGTGTGATACAATATTACCAAGGCTTTATACTATGGAAGATGTAATAGGTATTAGATAATAATATATATTTTTTAGAAACTCCTAGCGGAGTTTCTTCTTTTATTTTACATTTTTCATTATTCATTTTACATTGTGCCACAGCACATCCTAATGTATCTATTTCCAGTTTAAATATTAAATAAAGTGGGAAAATATAATATAAATAAATATAAGGAGGATTAGAAATGCCTAAAGATAGTCAACCTGATAATAAAAAAGCAAGAATGGAAAAATGTAATTATCAAACACCAATAACAGAAGAAGGTCATAATCATAATCCCAATGCAAAACATAAATCCATTAAAAGAGAAGGATTTTCAAGTAAAAACTTTAATAGATCTGGAAATTAAAAAAGAAGAGTCATTTGACTCTTCTTTATAAATTATAACTATTTAGATTCAAAATAAACTCCATCTAAATATACATGTCCTAAGTTTGAAACTCTAATTCCTTTAACATCTGGATTAGCAGCCTTAACTTGAGTGTAATAATAGATTGGTACTATTGGCATATCAGCCATTAATATATCTTCAGCTTGTTTCATTAATTCCCATCTCTTATCTTGATCAGCTTCACTCTTTGCTTGTGCAACTAGCTTATCATATTCAGGATTTGAATATCCAGCATCATTGTTTCCACCACCAGTTACCCATAAATCTAAGAATGTCATTGGATCAACATAGTCACCTATCCAACCATGTCTAGCAATTTCATATTCTCCTTGTTGTCTAGTATTTAAGAATACCTTCCATTCTTGGTTAGCTAATTCAACATTAACACCAATTTTAGCCCAGTCTTGTTGTACTGCTTGAGCAACTAATTTATGAGCTCCTTCAGTATTATACATAAGTTCTAATGTAGGAAGACCTTCTCCATTTGGATAACCAGCTTCAGCTAATAATTTCTTAGCTTCTTCAACATTAGCTACATTTGCATCATAGTATTCTCTATCAGCAAAATCTTCGCCTTTTTCATTTTTAATACCTTGTGGTACAAATGAATATGCTGGTATTTGTCCAGATTTAGTAACATTTTCAGTAATAGCTTTTCTATCTATTGATATAGCTAAAGCTTTTCTAACTTTTTCGTTACTTAAAGCTTTTTTAGCATCTGCATCTAATGTATCTTGTTTACCAACATTGTAAACTAACATATAAGTTCCAAGATTTGGATATATAGTAACTAATCCTTCTTTTTGACCATTAGCTATTTCTGCTACAGGAACTGTATGCACCGCATCAAACTCTCCAGATTTTAAAGAAGCATAAGCTGTATTTTCATCAGTAACTAGTTTCCAAACTACACCTGGAATCTTAATTTCTTTAGCATTCCAATACTCTTCATTTTTTTCAAATACTAATTGATCTTTCATATCCCATTGAACTAATTTAAATGCTCCATTTGAAACATAAGTTTCTGGTTCTGTAGCCCATCCTTCTGGATCAGCTGAAACTATATCCTCTCTAAGTGGCATATAAGTTGTAAATGCAGTAAGTTCTGGGAAATAAGCTGTTGGAGATTCTAATGTAACTTTAAGCGTATGATCATCAACAACTTCGATACCTAAATCATCTCTAGTTGCTTCTCCATTATAGAATTTTTCACCATTCTTAATATAGAATAATTGATAATTATATTCAGCAGCAGTTTCCTTAGTTAAGGCTCTTACCCATGAATATTCAAAATCTTTTGCAGTAACTGGTTCACCATCTGACCATTTAGCATCTTTTCTTAAAGTAAAAGTATATACTAAATTATCATCTGATACTTCCATATCTTCAGCAACTCCAGGAATTGCTTTTTCATTTTCATCAAGTCTCATTAATCCTTCAAAAGCATTGTCAATTATTGAACCAGCTCCTGATGAAGTATTTAATGTAGGATCGATTGTTTCAGGATCTTCTCCTAAATTGTAAATTAATTTTCTTCCACTTTCTCCTGAACTACTATTTCCACATCCTGCAAAAACAGACATTCCAAGAGCAAGTGTTAGTGCTACAGCACAAATTTTTCTAAGCTTATTGCTCTTCATTGTTTTTTCCCCCTTAATATATTTTTTATATAGAAATTGCTTAATGCAATAGCTATCTATTTATTAAAAAGATGACATGCTACAAAGTGTCCTGGTTCCACTTCCTTAAGTACAGGATCAGTTTCCCCACAAATTGGCATAGCATATTTACATCTTGCTTTAAATCTACATCCAGCTGGTGGATCTATAGGTGAAGGAATATCTCCCTCTAAAATAATTCTTTTATTATTTTTAGCTACTTTTGGATCTGCAATTGGAACAGCTGAAAGTAATGCTTGCGTATATGGATGCTTAGGTTTTAAATAAACGTCATCAGCAGGTCCTTTTTCTACCATTTGTCCCAAGTACATAACTCCAATATGAGTAGATATATGCTTAACCATTGATAAGTCATGAGCTATAAATAAATAAGTTAATCCAAACTCTTCTTGAAGTTCTTCTAACATATTTATAACTTGTGCTTGAATAGATACATCTAAAGCAGATATAGGCTCATCACAAACTATAAAATCTGGTTGTACTGCAAGTGCTCTTGCAATACCAATTCTTTGTCTTTGCCCACCTGAAAATTCATGAGCATATCTATTTATATGACTTCCATTAAGTCCGACTCTATCTAAAAGATATCTTATTCGTTTTGTTCTTTCTTCACCTTTATATAATCCATGAATATCTATAGCTTCACCAATAATATCTCCTACAGTCATTCTAGGATTTAACGATGCATATGGATCTTGGAATATCATTTGCATATTCTTTCTTAAAGAAACCATCTTCTTTTCACTATAATTAGTAATATCTTGGCCATTAAAAATAATTTGTCCTGAAGTTGGTTCGTATAATTTTAATATTGTTCTTCCAGTAGTAGTCTTCCCACAACCTGATTCACCAACTAAGCCTAATGTTTCACCTCTTTTTATTACAAAAGAAACATTATCAACAGCCTTAACAAAGCTTTTTTTAGCAAAAAGACCTTTGTTTGCAGGGAAGTACTTACAAAGATTTTTAACTTCTAAAATAACATCATTATTCTTTTCCATTATTCTTCCCTCCTTATTGGTGATTCAACCTTTGGTGCATTTTCATGGCATAACCAACATGCTGCTCTATGTCCATTAGATATTTCAAATAATGGTGGTTGTTTTTGTAAACAAACCTTCATTGCATATTTACATCTGGCAGCAAATGGACATCCAACTGGTGGTTTTAATAAATCTGGCGGTTGTCCTTCTATTGGTGTTAATTTTTCTTTTATTTCACTCTTAGGATTAGGAACACTATTTAATAATCCCCATGTATATGGATGTTTTCCATTATAGAATATATCTTCATCTGAACCCTCTTCTATAATTATTCCACCATACATAACATTAATTCTAGTACAAAGATCTGCTACTACTCCTAAATCATGTGTTATTAATATTATTGAAGTATTAATCTTTTCTTTTAGATCTTTCATTAAATCTAAAATTTGAGCTTGAATTGTAACATCTAAAGCTGTTGTAGGTTCATCTGCAATTATAAGCTTAGGTTCACAAATAAGGCTCATTGCAATCATAACTCTTTGTCTCATACCACCTGAAAATTCATGTGGATATTGCTTAAGTCTACTTTCAGGACTAGGAATACCTACCATATCCAGCATCTTTATTGCTAATTCATTAGCTTCTTTTTTGCTAATTTTTTTATGTTTAATTAAATGTTCTGTTAATTGATCTCCAACTGTAAATAAAGGATTTAATGATGTCATAGGGTCTTGGAATATCATAGCCATTTCATTTCCCCTAATTTGTTGCATCTGATTTTCAGTTGGGTTTGTAATATCTTCACCATTAAATATTATTTTATCTGATTCTATAACTGCATTATCTGCTAATAATCTCATAATTGACATCATTGTAACAGATTTACCACAACCAGATTCTCCAACAATACCTAATGCTTCTCCTTTATCTAAATATAAAGAAACTCCTCTAACTGCTTGTACATCACCAATATGTGTTCTAAAGGAGGTCTTCAAATTTTTAACTTCCAATAACTTACTCATTCGTCATTCCTCCTATTTCTTATTCTTAGGATCTAAAGCTTCTGTTAATCCATCACCAAATAAGTTAAATGCTAATATTATTATACAAATAGCACCTGCTGGGAATAGTAATTGATATGCAGCAGTACTTAGTAATCCACTAGCATCATTAGCTAAAGTACCTAAAGATGCAAGAGGTGCATTTATTCCTAGTCCTATGAAACTTAAAAAAGCTTCAGTAAATATAGCTTGAGGTACGAATAAAGTTAGTGTTACTAATATAGATCCAATACAATTTGGAATTAAATGTCTAAATAATATTCTTGTCTTTGAAGCCCCTAATGCTTTAGCAGCAAGAACAAACTCTTGTTGTTTTAACTGAAGGATATCTCCTCTTACTATTCTAGCCATATTAACCCAATAGGATATTGCCATAGCTAAAATTATTGTACTTAATCCAGTAGAACCTTCTTTTTTAAAAGCAGCCATTAAAATAATTACATATATTTGAGTTGGAATAGAATATAAAACATCTACTATTCTCATCATTATGTTGTCTACTTTTCCACCAAAGAAGCCTGCTACTCCTCCATATAAAACACCAATAACTAAATTTATAGCTGCAGCAGAAATTGCTATAATTAGTGAGTATCTTGTTCCGTACATAACTCTTACAAATAAGTCCCTACCTAGGTTATCTGTTCCAAACCAATGTGATGCACTTGGTCTTAAATCAGTTGCTTGTAAATTTGTATCATAATATGTGTAACCTAAGACTTTTTCCATTAAAATTGGTCCTAAGAAAGCACAAAGAACAATTACTATAATCATTATTAATGAAATTAATGCCACTTTATTATTTTTTAATCTTCTCCAAGCATCAGCCCAATATCCAATACTAGGTCTAACAATTTCTTCAAACTTTTTTTCCTCTTCACTTAAAGGAGTAAATAATTCTTTATCAATATCTAAGTCAACTTTTAAATTTTCCATTTCTTTACCCCCCATTAACCTTCAAGCTTAATTCTTGGGTCTATTAATACATAAACAATATCAACTAAAAGATTGCATATTACTATTAATGTGCAATAAAAAGCTGTTACTCCTAATAATGAAGTATAATCTCTGTTTGTAATTGATAAAGTAAATTCATTACCTAATCCAGGAATAGCAAATATTTTTTCTACTACAAAGGATCCAGTTAAAACTCCTGCAACTAGTGGTCCTAAATATGTTACTACCGGAATTAATGAATTTCTCAAAGCATGTTTGAAAATCACTGATTTTCCACTTAACCCTTTAGCCTTTGCTGTTCTTATATAATCCGACTTTAAAACATCAATTAATTTACTTCTTGTTAGTCTTGTTATAAATGCCATTGAACTTCCTGAAAGAGCAAGTACTGGCATTATATAATTTTTAGGATTACTTAAGCCTGTTGCTGGTAATAATCTCAAATTTACTGTAAATATAAATATCAAGAATGTCCCTAATACGAAACTCGGTATTGTAATTCCTAGTGTAGCCAATATCATGCATAAATGATCTGGCCATTTTCCTGACTTTAATGCAGCAACTATTCCAAGTGAAACCCCTACTATTACAGAAAATATTATTGATACAGCTCCAACTTTAGCTGAATTAGGAAAACTTTTCTTTATTGTTGTTAAAACATCTCTTCCTTTATATTTCATTGATTTACCAAAATCACCTTTTAAAAGGTTAGTCATATAAATTTTATATTGTTCTCCAACCGGCTTGTCCAAACCATACTTTTCATTCAATAGAGCTTTCATCTCAGGTGTGGTTTTTTCTCCATCAAATGGACCACCCGGCATAATCCTCACCAGAAAGAAAACTATAGTAACTACTGCCCAAATAGTAATTAAACTAGTTATAAGTCTCTTTCCTATATACTTTACCATTTGTTTTCAACCCCCATTCATTATTCTACGCATTTTCCAATTTGTAGATATTAATAATTATATTATATTATAAGAAATTGTCAATTAACATTTTAAAATAGAACAAACTATTTTAATAATATATCAATATTTTTATAGTTTTTTTTTCAATCTCTAAAAGATATACTACCATATTAGAAAACGCTTACACGCCCTATATTTCTGCTTTTATGCAAGTATAATTATTAATCCGTCATTTTTCCTAATTTTTATTAATGTATTAATTTTTTAAATTATTTTATTCTTTTATAATGCACATATACGGACATTCAAACCTGTTTTGTACGCTATAAGTGAACATTTTTGTAAGTATTATATACACATTTAAAATTACTTTTAAGCATATTTATTCATAAAAAGATGTAATTAAACAATACAAAATGAATAAGGAGCTGTTTCTACAGCTCCTTATTATTTACAATTCTTATTTATAAACTTCTCAAGTCTATTTAATGCCTCTTCTAGTTCATCATGAGAATAGCAATATGAAATTCTTATAAAACCTTCTCCTCCTAATCCAAAGGCAGCTCCAGGGACACAAGCAATTTTTTCTTCATATAATAACTTTTCACAAAACAATTCTGAGTTCAAATTATACTTCTTAATAGAAGGAAATATATAAAAAGCTCCCTTTGGTGATATAAATTCCATATTCATTTTTCTAAGTCTATCTTCTACATATGTCTTTCTAACTAAAAATTCATTTTTCATATAATCTACATTGTGCAATCCATGTTTAAGCCCTTCTAAAACTCCATATTGTCCTATGGAATTAGTACAAGACACATTATATTGATGTACTTTTCCAATTTCCTGCAGTTTTTCTTTTTTAGTAGCTATAAATCCTACTCTAATTCCTGTAATTGAAAACATTTTAGAAAAACCACCAATATATATTATATTATCTATAATATCTTTACTCATAGCTACACTATAGTATTTCTCATAACAAAGTGCTTCATATAATTCATCACTTATTATCGTTAAATCATTTTCCTTTATCAATTTTATCAAATTATTATATTCATCCTTACTTAATATTGCACCTGTTGGATTAGATGGATATGATAGTAACATATATTTAATCTTCTCTTCTTTTATTAACCTTTCTAAAACATGAAAATTTAAAGAAAAGTCATCATTCAATTTATAATTAACAACTTTTCCACCTATTATTTTAACTATATTTTCATAAGCAGGATATGCTGGTGTAGGAATCAACACCTTATCCCCCTTATTTATTATAGATACTAAAGAAGAAAATAAAGCTTCACTTCCACCCACAGTAACACATATTTCATCATATTCATAATTAATTCCCTTAGATTTTAAGTACTTTGAAATCTCTTTTCTTAATTCTAATAATCCAAAATTATCTGTATATACAGTTTTATCTTCTTCTATTGCCTTTAACATTCCATACTTAATTTCTTTAGGTGTCTTAAAGTCTGGCTGGCCTAAAGTTAATGAAATTGCCCCATCAACCTCTTTAACTTTATTAAAAAATCTTCTTATACCAGACATTTTTATTTCATTTAAATTTTCATTCATTTTATAGCCCCCTATTGTTTAAAATTCAATTCCTTCTCTTGCTGGAACTCCTTCTTCAAAATAATGCTTTATGCACTTCATTTCTGTAACTAAATTACTTTTATCTAGTATTTCTTTAGGAACATTTCTTCCTGTTAATATAATTTCCATGGAATTTGGTTTATTATCTAATATATATGTAACTTCTTCAACAGTAAGAAAATTATTTGACAACACAGCCATAATTTCATCAATAATCAATACATCACATTTATTCCCTTTAATAACTTCAAGTATAAAATTATATCCATCTCTAATTTCCAATTTTAGTTCTTCTAACTCTTCTTTTGTCAAGTTCCATGTAAAATCTTTTGGCTTTTCAAATCTAAATATTTTAAAATTATCTCCAAGTTCATCTACAGTATTAAGTTCACCTGTTTTTCCTCCTTTTAAGAATTGCAACATATAAACTTTTAATCCATTACCATAAGCTCTAATCCCCTGTCCTATGGCAGCTGTAGTCTTTCCTTTTCCTTCTCCTGTATAAACTTGAATTAATCCTTTTTCTAATTTCAATATTATCAACTCCTTTTTATAGATTTTACATTAAGTACAATTTACTTGCAAATAATATTATTATTTCAAGTATATATATTCATACCACTTGCTATCTTAGTAATATATTGATATAATTTTTTCAACTTATTATTAATTTGGGGAGGATTTATTTATGAACTATAACGATTTAACTGATCCTTATGAAATTGCAAAATTTATAAGAGATTCAGTAAAAACTACACCTGTAAAAGCCTATGTAAATGGTGACTTAAGCAAGGCTGATTTGAAAAATATTGAATGGTATGGAAATAACAACTTTTATGTTTTATTTGGAGAGTCAGATGTACTTTTAGAATTTTTTGAAAAGAATCAATCTTCTATAAATCATTTCAGAATAGAAAATGATAGAAGAAATTCTGCTATACCTATGTTAGACCTTAGAAATATTAATGCTAGAATTGAACCAGGAGCTATTATAAGAGATAGAGTCAAAATAGAAAAAAATGCAGTTATTATGATGGGGGCAGTTATTAATATAGGCGCTGAAATAGGTGAAGGTACTATGGTAGATATGAATGCCGTACTTGGTGCTAGAGCAAAAGTAGGAAAAAGATCTCATATCGGGGCTGGTGCTGTAGTAGCTGGTGTGTTAGAACCACCAAGTAAGTCACCATGTGAAATAGGAGATGATGTTTTAATAGGTGCAAATGCTGTAATTTTAGAAGGCGTTAAAGTTGGCAATGGTTCAGTAATTGCTGCTGGTTCTATTGTAACAAAGGATGTACCTTCTGGTGTTGTAGTTGCTGGTAGTCCAGCTAAAATTATCAAATCAGTAGATGATCATACAAAGGATAAAACACAAATTTTAGATGATTTAAGAAAATAAATACATATTAAATAAGGAGCTGTACACTAATTTTAGTGCTACAGCCCCTTAATTTTTACATTACTTCTTGTTCATTACCTTCAATAATAGGATTTGCATCATCTTCTTGAACTCTTTCCATTTTTGAAACTGATACTTCATAAGCAATTTTCTTTATTACATCTGTATCGCTAACCTTTTTTTGATATTCTCTACTTTGTAATCTACCCCAAACCCTAATATTATCACCTACTTCTAAGCTTTGACAAAATCTAGAGTTTCTTCCCCATGCTATAGTAGGAATATAATCCGATTTATTATAAGCTCTATTTACAGCTAATAATACATCAGCAATTTCTCTTCCAAATGGAGTCGTTCTATAAACTGGTTCTTTACATATATATCCATCTAAGAAAATTTCATTAGGATTTTTACTTTTTTCAATACATGGCTCTATGTTTCTAGCAAAAACTGTTAGTATTAATTTATTAGAACCATCTACAAATTTATTATAAGACCTTAATTGACCATCAACTATTATCTCTTTACCAATTGATAAATCCATATTTGCTATTAATCTCTCAGAAACCGTTATATTTAAAATATCAACTGAGTCACTAAGCCTCATAACTTCCATAGAAAATGTATAAAACCCTTCCCCATACATTTCATGACTAAATTCTAATTCTGATATTACCTTTCCCTCTAAATAAATCTTGTTATTTAACATCAAGTTGTCCATCACTAACCCCTCTCTCCCTTAGTAATAATTTTTATTCCTTTGCTTTTTTAATTATAATGGATACATTTCCATTATAATACATTATATCATCATTTTTCAATATTTTTTAATTATTTTTTATTTGTTCTCCTTTTTCATTTATAAAATAATCGTTATCGTAAATGATTTCACCTACTTTAGCAAATTTATAATCTTCTTTTTGTAATTCACCTATTATCTTATCTAAATTTCCAGGAGTATACTTTGCATTATTATGAAACAATAATATTGATCCAGGAATAACCTTCTTCATAACCCTATTATACTCTTCTTCTGCACCAGTTTGCTTCCAGTCTACAGAATCTACATCCCATTGAATACCAACCATTCCTTGACTATATATAAATTCACAAGCTTTTTTACTATAGTCCCCACTTGGAAATCTAAATAGTTTCACTTCTTCTCCAATAGTATCCTTAATAATTTTATTAGTTTTCTCAAGTTCTTCCTTCATCCTTCCTTCAGTAATTTTACTAAACATAGGATGTATATAGCTATGGTTTCCTATTTCATGGCCTCCCTCCTTTATTTTTATAAGTTTCTCTCTATTTTCATCGCTATAATTAACCCAACCCCCCATTATAAAAAAGGTTGCCTTTACATTATATTTATCTAGTACCTCTAATATGTTATATAGCTCATCATTTTCAGCCCAATTTATATCAAAAGTAATAGCTATGATTTTCTCCTCTGTTTTAACCCTATATATAGGCTTATCATTATTAACTTCAGCTAGGCTAAGCTTTGTTTTTTCAGTAAAGAATGTAGATATTAATATTGTTGACAATAATAATATTAAGCTTAATGCAACTCTATACCTTCTACGCATAAAATCTCCTAATAATTGATTTATTAATTTATATTCTCATTTTTTATATTAATGACAATAATATGTAGTTATGAAATTTTAAAATATTATGTTATAATAAATCTATACTTTCTAAACGGAGGTTTAATATGTACGAAAACTCAGCTGAATTAGCAGAAAATAAATTATTAGTTTTATATGTAACTGATTCATTGAAACATCCTATTACAAATACTCAATTAACTGAGATTATCTTAGAAAATAATTTTATAAATTACTTTACTCTACAGCAGTATATTAGTGAACTAATAGCTTCTGATTTTCTAAGGTATGAAACAGTTAATGAAAAAAAACTTATCCGTATTACTGAAAAAGGTACAAATACCCTTTCATTTTTTTCTGATAGGATTTCTCCAATAAAAAAGAAGATAATCGATGATTACCTTCTTTCAATAGTAGATTCTATAAAAAAAGAATTAACTATTCATAGCGATTATACACTTGGCAAAGATGATTCTTTCATTGTAGATCTGCAAGCTTTAGAAAATGATAATTTATTAATATCACTAAAAGTTTCGGTACCTACTAAAAAACAAGCTGTATCTCTATGCAATAGGTGGAAGGATAACCCTTCTGATATATATAATAAAATCATGAACTCTTTATTTAATGATTCAAACTAATATAAGGTCATAGCATTAGGTTCTTTCCCTACTGTTATGGCTTTTGTATTATTGTTACGTAAATCTAGGCATATAACTCTTCCATTTAAATAATCTCCAATATATAATATATCACTATACTTAACTAGGGATTTAGGCATTCCACCTACTATTATTTCATTTATTTTAATTAGCTTAATCTTATCTAAAAGTGTTATACTCCCATCCATCAAATTACATATATATAATATATTTTCCTCTTCAATAATATCTATGGGTACCTTCCCTACTTCTATTTTCCTTAATGATTTTAATGTTATTAAATCAAAAACTTCTATATACCCATTATTTTCATCACCCATATAACTTTCACAAACATATAATAATCTGCCATCCTTTGAAACTCTAACCTTGGTAGGATATTCAAGAGTAATTAATTCTCCTATTATATTGTTAGATATTATATCAATTACAGATATATTATTACTTTGAAAATTCGTGATAAAAATTAGCCCTAATTCTTTGCTTAACTCAATATTATAGGGCCAGTTATTAGTTTTTATTTCTAATATTATTTTTTTTTCATCTATATCATACACTACAACAGAATTAGATTCAGAGCATATAATATATAAATTATTCTCATATCCTATTAAATCATTTGGATGTCCACCAATATAAATAAAGTCTATTTCCTTTAATGTATCTATATTTAGTATAGAAATAGAATTGTTATAACTATTAGCTAAATAGGCTATATTATTATTTATATAAATCCCATTTGGTCCAAATGGCCTTTCCCCTATAGTTAGTAATATCTCTTCATAATTTATATCAAGATCAAGCGATTTTAATAATGATATTTTACTAATATAATCACTACCAGTATTACATACAATCAAAGAGTCCATCCTATCCCACCTTTTATTCCTGTTATTATACTATATACATTTATATTATATGTTTAAGCTTTTTTTTCGGACCATGATTTTATGTTTTTACTTAAAATTCAACAAATTACTTTATTTTTACTAGATATGATTATATAATAATGTTGCAATAAATTTTGGAGGTATAATATATGTTTGTTTATAAGACAAAAGGTGTTTGTTCAACTGAAATTCATTTAGATATTGAAAATGATACAATAAAGAATGTTGAATTTATCAGAGGTTGCCAAGGTAATTTACTTGGAATATCAGCACTAGTATCTGGAATGAATATTGACGATGCAATAAATAAATTAAAAGGCATTGATTGCCGTAATAAAGGTACTTCTTGTCCTGATCAATTATCAAAAGCACTAGAAGAATATAAATTAACTGCATAGAGAGAGCTGTTTATAACAGCTCTAACTTAATAATATATTTATTTCAAGGACTCCATATGGAGTTTTTCTTTTTATTTTTAAAACTATAATTAAAATATAAAATTCCTAACTATTTTATATCTATAATTTAAAATAAAAAAAAGTAAGTATCCTTTATTTAGGATGCTTACTATAAAAATTATTTGTTATAATAAATAGCTACTTATTAAAACTATGATAGATCCTATCATTAAAGAAGAGCTAATTAAATCCATATTAATTTGAATATTAGAAGCTGATGCTATTTTTTCTTTTTCAATAGCATTACTTTCTAAAAGTATATTTGCAAAGTACTGTGGATTAACTTGGCCAAATTCTTGTAAAGATAAGCTTTGATAATTTCCACCTACTGAAGAAAATAATACTATCATTAATGATAATAATCCCTCAATAAAAAGTACATCATTTAAATGAAAGCCTTTTAAATTAGAAATTATCCCTGCTATTAGAAATAAACCTACTAAATTAGCAATAAAAATTGAAATAAATTTTTTTAAGCTTTTAGAATTATTTTTTATCATAATAACCCTCATCCACCTTTCTCTGAAATCAATTACATAGTAGCATTTATGAGGGTTTATTACAATATCTTCTACTATATTTTAAAGTTGTCTTAATTACTATTTTTTTAAAGTTTAACTATATTCTTTATCTAACTTGATGAATACAATCTAATGATATTTTTTATATTTAACAAAATACATATATTTTTATTAATTTACTAAATATTATTTTTTTAATATATTTTTCTTTTAAAATGAACATAGTTCAAAAAGTTTTGTAAATCCTTAAAAACAAAAGATTTCTCAAGAAAAACATAATTAATTAAGCATATATAAGATTTGTTATTTTATATTGCAAAGAGTACAATTAAATAAATATTAATTGATAATAATTATCAAAGGAGTGCAAAAATGAATAATTTAATGTTAGAAATAAGAGATAAGACTAATACTTTGCATAAAGCAACAGAGAATTCTGGTTTTACTCAAAGATTACTTAATAAAAAAGCAAATGTAGAAAGCTATGCTGACTATATATATAATCTATCATTTGTTTATGAAGCTATAGAAAAAAATTTAAATCACTATAGTGATGTGCCTGAAGTTAAGCCTTTTGTTACACCTGAAATTTACAGAACTGAATCAATAAGACGCGATGTTAAATCATTAATAAATAATAAAGACTTAAAAATTCTTCCTTCAACTTTAGCTTATGTGGATAGAATTAATAGCATAGCAGAAAAAAATCCAAAATTAATTATTGCTCATGCTTATACAAGGTTTCTAGCTGATCTATTTGGTGGTAGAATGTTCTATTCAATATTAAAAAAACATTATAAACTTAATGATAATGCTTTAAATTACTATGTATATGATAATTTATCTGATATTAAAGCGTATGTTATGAATTATCATAACATGTTAAATTCACTAGAACTTAAAGATGATGAGAAGGATACTTTCATTTTAGAAATATGTAATTCATATATTTATAATATGGGGATTTCTAATGAATTAGATTCTGAACTATTCTAAATTAAAGAAGCTGTCGCACAATGTAAAATTAGTTAGATTGTTGCGACAGCCATAAATTATATATAATATATAAGGGTATCTTTTGATTTTTTATAATTATCTACTAAATCTTCTAAGGTTATAGAATTAAAATAATCTTTAATTATTGAGTTTATATCTATCCATAAATTTTTATTTATAAAATCTTCTAACTCATTTTCTTCCTTATCATTTATATCTATAAAAATATTATCTCCTTCTAAAATCTTTAAGATTTCTAAAATAGTTAATTCTTTTATTTCCTTACCTAAGCTATATCCCCCTTGAGCACCTTTTCTACCTACTATAATGCCAGCCTTTCTTAATAATGAAAAAATTTGTTCTAGGTATCTTTCAGAAATATTTTGTCTTTCTGATATAGCTTTTATAGTAACATTTTCAGAATCCATATTAATAGCAAGGTCAATTAGAGCCCTTAATCCATATCTTCCCTTAGTTGAAATCTTCACTTAATCACCCTTTTCTATTTATTCTATATTTTTATAATAAAAGTCATCACTAAAAATAGCAATGACTTAATAATAAATTATTTATATAGATCAGTAGATAAATATCTTTCTCCTGTATCAGGTAAAATTACTACTATATTTTTATCTTTATTTTCTTCTCTATTTGCTAACTCTGTAGCTGCAACTATTGCTGCACCTGAAGATATCCCTACTAATAAACCTTCTGTTCTTGCTAAATCCTTTGATGCTTTAAATGCATCTTCATTTTCAACTTTTATAATTTCATCAATTATTGAAACATTTAAATTCTTTGGTATAAATCCAGCTCCTATCCCTTGAAGTTTATGCGGTCCTGGATTTCCTCCTGAAACAACTGGAGAATTAGCTGGTTCTACAGCAACAATTTTAACTTCAGATTTTCTAGCTTTTAAAACTTCTCCTATACCTGTTAAAGTACCACCTGTTCCAACTCCTGCAACTATTATATCTACTTGTCCATCTGTATCATTCCAAATTTCTTCTGCAGTTGTTACTTTGTGAATTTGTGGATTTGCTGGATTTTCAAATTGTTGTAGAATTATTGAATTTTCAATTGATGCTTTAAGTTCATTAGCTTTTGCTATGGCACCCTTCATTCCTTCTGCTCCTGGAGTTAATACTAATTCTGCTCCTAAAGCTTTTAATAAATTTCTTCTTTCTAGACTCATAGTTTCTGGCATTGTTAATATTAATCTATATCCTTTTGCAGCTGCAATATAAGCTAAAGCTATACCTGTATTTCCACTAGTTGGTTCAATAATAACAGAATCTTTATTTAATAATCCTTCTTTTTCTGCAGCTTCTATCATTCCAAATCCTACTCTGTCTTTTACGCTACCACCTGGATTAAAGTATTCTAATTTTGCAATAATAGTCCCTAAAGTCCCCTTTTCATCATTATAATTTGATAGTTCAAGTAATGGTGTATTTCCTATTAATTGTACTAAACTTTTTGCTATTTTCATATTTACCTCTCCTTTTCCTACTATTCCGATATGTTTATTCTTTTAATAATATATTACTCCTATTTATACAATTTGTGAATACCTTTTTATATATTTTTATAAAAAATAAGATAAATATCATATTTCTTGCTCCTAAATAAGCTTTAAGTCTCATTCATATGATATTTATCTTATATATTTTAAATATATTAATTCCTTATTTAATTAAAAATATAATAACTATATTATGTTTTTAATAATTTTTTTATAAATTTTATTTTTCTTTTACTGCTTTTAAAAACATTTTAAAGAAGTTAAATAATACATATCCTATTATAGCAGTAGTTACATATATTTGAATTCCTGAAATTTGTTTTATAGCATTTCCAATAGTTTCATAACCAGAATTAATTAAAAATCCTGACATTTTAACTGAAGCCACAATCCCAATAGCCATAGGGAATGTTAGTCCAGCAAAAGCTGGAGTAAATTCAAATGAGAAAAATCCTGGTAGCTTGTACAATACAAATAGCAAAGTAACAAAAACTGCTAAGTATAATAAAGAAATTACTATTTTATTAGGATTTTCTACAACATTTAAATATGAAACCACACAAAGGCTAGATGGTGCTAATAGTATTGCTTGCGTATGATAAAAAGCATCTTTTAATGGATGTTTTATTAATCTTACTACCATAAATGGCATTATAATTACTAAAGCTAAAATTCCATAGTATAATACTATTTTGCTAATAAGAGGCTCATTCATAGCAGAACCAACTACTACAGAAACCATTATTCCATTAAATGTTACAAACCAACTAGGTACAAAAGTATCTTTGTTAAAACCTTTGATTACATTTCTATATATAAAAATCAATAAGTGTATTGTATGTAATATTAAGCCTATAGACCATAATGATTTTCCTAATACATTGTTATAATCAAAATAATATGATCCTAAAATCATTGTAATCATTGTAAAACCTGCATATAAACTAGCTGGAACAGTATTTGAATATTCCTTTTTGCAAGTTTTAGTAAATACTGTAATTTTAACTAAATACGCTATTAAAATTATAGTAGCTAACCACATAGTTAAATGTCTTACCCAAGTATAACCTAAAGTAGAATAAACATTTGATAAGGTTGCAGCCCCAACCATTGTAGGTAATAATGGTACAGGAATATTTTCGATTTTTTTTAGTAAATTATTTTTCATTTCTACCTCCTAAATTAATTTAAGAATACTAAATTAACTTTTCGTCCGTTACTATGTTAATTATTTCACTTGATTGTTTATAATTAAACAATCTTTCTCTTTAATTATACTTTATACCGATTATATTTCTGTGATTATTATCACAGTTTTAGTTTTTTATAGTAAAAACTTTAAATAATTATTTCTTTTAAAAGAAATAACCCCAAAGAAAGTTAAATACTTACTTTAAGGTTATTCCAATAATTATATCTTATATATGTAAAATTTATTTAAAAATATAATATTAACTTCTTTTATAGCTTCTAACTAACATACGAAGAAAATTATATAAAACAAAAGCTATTATTGTAGTAGTAATATAAATTTGAATACCACTTATTTCTTTTGCTATATAAGATAATGATTTATATCCTATACTTTCAAAAAATGAAGATGCTTTTATAGAAGCAACTATTCCTATAGCCATAGGGAAAGTTAATCCTGCGAATCCAGGAGTAAAAGTATATGAAAAAAACTTAGGTAGCATAAATATTATAAATGCTAAAGTTAATAAAATAATAATATAAAAAATAAATATTAAAATTTTACTAGGATTACTTATAAAATTTAAATAACTTACTAAACAAAGACTTGATGGAGCAAGTAAAATTGCTTGCGTATGGAATAAGGCTTCTTTTATTGGCTCACGCCTTAGCCTTATAATCATAAATGGTAGTATTAATATAATAATTATTATTCCATAATAAACAACAATCTTGCTTATAAAAGGCTCATTCATAGGTTTCCCAACTACTGTTGAAACCATAATACCGTTATAAGTTACAAACCAACTAGGTACAAAAGTTTCTTTATTAACACCTAAAAAAACATTTCTATATGTGAACACTATTATATGTAGTGTATGTAAAACTAAACCTATAGTCCATAAACTCTTTCCTAATAGATAACTATAATTTACATAATAGGATCCTAAAAGCATCAATATCATTGTAAATGCTGCATAAAGACTGGCTGGAACAGTATTACTATATTCACTTTTACAAGTATCAAAATACATTATTATCTTTATTAGATATGCAATTAATATAATAGTTGCACTCCACATAGTTATATGTCTTATCCAATTATATCCTAAAGTTTGATATACATTTGATAATGTTACTGCTCCCACCATAGTTGGTAAAATTGGTAATGGCATATTTTTTATTTTTTTAATTAAGCTTTGTGATTCCAATAAGTTCACCTACTTTAATATACAAATTCTAGATTTTCTGTTTCGTTAAAGAAATCAGAATAATCAATATCAAATAGAGGCTTTTTAACTTTATTAACATTTATTTTTTCTTTTATTAATTGAGTTAATACCCCTACATAAGATAAATCTCCCTGGATTATAGCACCGTAAATTGCACCATCCTTATATATTATTTTTTTATAATCCTTTCCATCTATATCTACAACTTCTTCATAAGTATCGTCTGGCTTAGTAACTAATCCTAAAGACATAGTAGCTAATCCACAAAAATTCATTGTATTCTTACTTCCAAAAAAGTCCTCCATATATGTTTCTTTTCCTACCATATTATTTGCAGCAATTATACCTTCTTTTACAGCTGTAGGCCATATTGGATTTCTACCAGTTATATCTCCAGCTCCATATATATCTTTAACATTGGTTTCACCCTTTTCATTGATTATTAATCCAAACTTATCACATTCAATTCCAGTATCCTTTAAAAATCCTATATTTGATCTTACTCCTGCACAAGCAATAATTAACTCACAAGGAACTTCTTCACCAGTACTCATCCTTATTGAAACTGGATTATTATTATCATCAATATTTACCTTTTCTGCTCTTACTCCAAATTTTAGATTTACACCTTCTTTTTTTAATCTTTCTTCATACTTACTGGCTGCATACTTATCTAACTGTAGTGGAAGTAATCTATCTCCCATTTCTATTAATGATAAATTAACATCATAATCTAATAATCCTGCTAATGCATCTACTCCTACAAGACCAGCTCCTAATATAGCTATATTTTTTACTTTAGGTGCAATTTTCTTAATCTTAATAGCATCATCTAAATTTCTTAATCCAATCACATTATTAGCAGTTCTTAGATTTTCTATTGGTGGTAAAAATGAAGAAGCACCTGTAGCAAGTAACAACTTATCATAATCTATTTTACTTCCATTATCTAAAACAATTTTTTTATCTTTAACTTCTATTCCAACTACTTCCACACCATTAATCCATTTTATATTATACATATTAAAAAAGTTATCTGGTGTAAAATCTAAGTCTTCTATTTCTCTTCTTCCATCTAAAAAATGATGAAGTATACATCGAGAATAAACATATTCATCTTTAGACACCAATATTATTTCACACTCTTTATTAAATTGTCTTAAAGTTCGTGCTGCATTTATTCCTGATGCTGATGCACCCACTATTACAAATTTCATTATTCTTTAACCTCCTCTAATGTTAATGCATCCATAGGGCATTTATCTACACATTGAGGATATTTACTTTCTGTAGATAAACACATATCACACTTCATAACTTCCCTGTTAGTTTGATAATCCATTTTTAATACTCCATATGGACATGCCATAATACACATATAACAAGTAGCACATCTACTTTTATCATAAATTACATATCCAGTTTCATCATCTCTTCTCATTGCTCCAGTTGGACAGGCATATACACATTCTGGTCTAGTACAGTGTCTACAATAAATCGGTGCATATCTACCTTCACTGTTAATTACTATTCTACCTCTTGTATCTCTACAACCATGAGAAACTTTACAAGCCGTAGTACAAGTTAAACACCCAATACACTTCTTTCTATCAATCTTAATTCTCTTCATAGTTATCACCTTTTATCTTTTCTAACTTTACTGGTCCATACTTATAATTAGGTTCCTTTGAATAAGTATCAAATACTGAGCTTAATACCGAATTGGCCTCTATATAGTGCATCGGCGCATAAAGTTCTCCTTTTTTCACACTTCTATTTAGTTTAACTAGAAAAGTATTTGTTACTCCATTTGGTGCACTTATTTTCACTTTATCATTTTCCTTAATACCTAATTCCTTTGCCCAATCTGTATTTAAATTCATATATCCCTCTTTAACTATTATAGCTTCTACATCTGGTATTTCTCTCGTTCTAGTTTGTGTATGCCATTGGCCAACAGTCCCTCTTCCAGTATTTAAAATATAAGGATATTCTTCAGATTTATCAAATGGTGGATTTAATATTTCTTCATATATAAACTTAGCTTTCTTACTAGGTGTATAGAATTTATTATTCTCAAATAGTCTTCTTTCTTCTTCTAAATCTTCTTCTCCCTCTTTATATGGCCATTGAATTCCTTTAGATCCATTTAAATCCTCATAATCCACTCCAGTAATATCACAAGGCATTCCTTTTGTACATTTTTTTAAAGTTTCAAAGGCATCCTTAGGAGTTCTCCATTTATCTATTAAACTCCCCATTCCTAAAGCTTCACCTATTCCAAGCATAATATCATAATCAGTTAATTCATTTTCCTTTTTTTCTAAGACAGGTTGCACTTTAGATAATCTTCTTTCTGTGTTAATAATAAGTCCTTCTTTTTTCAATCCATTAGTTGATGGAAGAATTAAGTGTGCATATCTGCAAGTTTCAGTATCTGAATATATATCTTGAATTGCTAAAAACTCTAATTTTTCTGCAGCTTTTTTAAACTCTAAATCATTTATCCAAGAAACTAAAGGATTAGTTGCTATAATCCATAAAGCTTTAATTTCTCCATTGTTTATACCATCAACTATTTCGTTATAAGGTTTCGTTGGCTTATTAGGTAACATTTCTTCATCTATTTCTAAAATTTCAGCTATTTCTTTTCTTCTTTTTTCATCACTATATTCTCCACCACCATAAAAGCCTGTTGTATTACTAAAAAGTCGTGAGCCCATAGCATTACATTGACCTGTTATAGAATTGGGACCAGTTCCAGGTTTCCCTATATTACCTGTCATCAGTGCTAAATTAATAATAGCTTGAGCAGTTCTAACAGCTTGAAATCCTTGATTTACACCCATAGTCCACCAAAAAGAAACTCTTTTGCCCATATGAATTATTTCTGCTAATTCTAAAACTCTTCCTTTAGATATTCCTGTATATTCTTCAACATCATTAATATCATATTTTTTCACATGATTTTTAAAACCTTCGAAGTCCTCAGTATAATTTGTTATATATTCTTCATCTATCCAACCTTTTTCTATTAATACATTTGCTAAAGTATAAAATAATCTTATATCTGATTTAGGCTTTATATCTATCCATATATCTGCTCTTGAAGCAGTTTCACTTTTTCTTGGATCAATTACTATTACCTTCTTATCTTTAATTTTATTTTTAATAACTCTACTCCATAAAATAGGATGAGCTACTACTGGATTACTTCCTACAAATATTATTACATCTGATTGTTCTAAATCATTTAAAGTGTAGGGAGGTGCATCAAATCCAAAACTTTGTTTATAAGCTACTACAGAAGTAGCCATACAAAGACGAGTATTTCCGTCTCCATTTCCGCCTAAAAAAGTTCTTCCTATATGTCCTGCTAATGCCATTTCTTCAGTGCAAAGTTGTCCAGTGCTTAAAAATGCAAAGCTTTCTTTACCATATTCTTTTTGAATTTTTTTTACCTTCTCAGCAAAAATTTTAAAAGCCTTTTCCCAAGATATATGTTCAAATTCTCCATTTTCTTTTCTTAATAGTGGTAAAACAGGATTTTCATATAAGGTATTTTGTTTATCTAAATTTAAACCTTTAACACAACAAAAGCCTCTATTTATTGGATAATCTTCAGCTGGCTTAACTCTTTCTATAAATCCTTTATCATCTACATGAAAATCAAAATTACAAGCTATTGAGCAATAATTACAAGTGGATCTTACAACCTTCATAATATTTCTCCTTTATTTCATATTCTTATCATAATTAGTATTACAAGGATTAACTTATGGTATTCATATATTTAAAATAAAAAAAGGATATTAATATTATATTTTTTGCCATACAAGTAGCATTTATATAATATTTATATCCCTATATTCTCAAGATACTATTCTATATTTCTTTATTAATCTTTACAATGTAAATGTTCTTTTTTCATTTTCTATAAGCTTACACTTATCTCCAACTTTTACTTTTCCACCTTTTAAAACCTTTGTAAAAATACCATTCTTAGGCATTATACATTCTCCAACTTGATAATATATTGCACATTTATCATGACATTCCTTACCAATTTGAGTTACTTCTAACAATACTTCACCCACTTCTAATTTTTGTCCTATAGGCAGTTTATTTAATTCAAAGCCTTCAACTACTAAATTTTCACCAAAGGCTCCAAAGTCAACATCTCCACCTTTTTTTCTAAACTCATCTATTTTTTCAAAGGCTAATAAGCTAACTTGTCTATGCCATTTTCCTGCATGTGCATCACCTTCTATTCCAAAGTCCTCAATAAAATTAGCTTCTTTAACTTCTTCTTTTAAAGTCCCCTTATATTTACTTGTACATATAGCTAAAACCTTACACATATAATTATCCTCCGATTTTATTCATAAACTTTAATTCTTTATCTGCACTTTTCTTCATAAATAAATGTTTTTCTGGCTTATTAAAAATATTTTCTTCAATTGCATTTATTATTTCTTCTTCTGAAGCTCCATTTCTAAGTAATTTTTTTAAATCAATACCATAATTATAATGAAGGCATTGTTTTAAAAATCCCTCAGATGTAAGCCTTATTCTATTACATTCCTCACAAAAACAATTGCTAATTGCACTTATGAAGCCGACCTTTCCTTTAGCATCTCTTAATTTAATATAAGTTGCAGGACCACCATTTTTATTTTTCATTACTTCTTCTGTATCATTATAATTGTCTTTAATTATCTTTTTGATTTCTTCATTACTTACTCTCTTAAACTTACTTCCTACTCCTATTGGCATAAGCTCTATAAATCTAACATCCATGCTTTTATCTAAAGTAAGCTTTACAAAATCCAAGATTTCATCTTCATTCATTCCCTTTATCATAACTACATTTAATTTAACATTAATGCCATGTTCTAAACATTTGTCTATGGATTTTAATACTTTTTTTAATTCTCCTAAACGTGTTAGCTTATTAAACATTTCATCTTTCAATGAGTCTAAACTAATATTTACGCCCTTTAGTCCAGCTTTTTTTAATATATAGACCTTATCTTCTAGTAAGATTCCATTTGTAGTAAGATATATTTCTTCTATACCTTCAATTTTATTAATTGCTTCTACTAATTCTACAATATCTTTTCTTACTAAAGGTTCTCCACCAGTTAATCTTATTTTTTTTATTCCTAGTTTTGAACAACTATTAACTATTTTACATATTTCATCTTTTGTTACTTTTTCTTCTTCATCAAAGAAATCATTCCCTTTTTCTTCCATGCAATAAATACATCTTAAATTACATTTATCAGTTAATGAAATTCTTAAATAATCTATTTCTCTGCCATACTTATCTTTCATTATTTATTAAAGAGCTATTCATAAAAATTAAATTCTCCGCTCTTTCCTCCTGTTTTTTTAAGTAAATGAGTACCTTCAATTACCATCCTCTTATCAACAGCTTTACACATATCATATATAGTTAATGCTGCTATACTAGCTGCTGTTAAGGCTTCCATTTCTACTCCAGTTTTATCAACTATTTTTACTGTAGCCTTTATATCAATGCAAACTTCTTTATCATTTACTTCAAAATCTACATTACAGCTTGAAATCATTAAAGGGTGACACATAGGGATTAAATTTGATGTTTGTTTACTTGCCATAATTCCAGCGATTCTAGCAACTCCTAATACATCCCCCTTACCTATCTTACCTTCCTTTATAAGAGATAAGGTTTCTTCACTTACTCTTATTCTAGAAACTGCAACGGCAACTCTTTCTGTTTTATTTTTATCAGAAACATCTACCATTCTAGCATTTCCACTATTATCGAAATGAGTTAATTTATTATCCATAAAAACCTCCTACTTTCCAAAGGAACAATGGGGGAATGTGCAAACCTTACAATCTAGACATAATCCACCATGTCCATAAGCTGCTATATCTTCTAAAGTTAATCTTTCATCTGCTAAAACTCTTGGAAGAACTAAATCTAATACTGTTCTTTTAGAATACATAGCACAACTTGGTACTCCAAGTATTGGCGTATCTCCATAATATGCTAATAAGAACATAGCCCCTGGTAAAACTGGTGAACCATAAGTAACTAATTCCCCTCCACATTCTTTAATAGCAGTAGGTGTTACATCATCAGGATCTACGGACATACCACCAGTACAAATTATCATATCTACCTTTTGTTCTAAACCTTTTTTTATTTCTTCAATTATTCTTTCTTTAGAATCTGGTAAAATTACTTGTCTTATAACTTCACTTCCATAATATCCAAGTTTAGATTTTATTACAGGTAAAAAAGCATCTTTTATTCTTCCCTTATAAACTTCATTTCCTGTAGTAATAAGTAAACACTTCTTCTCTTTTATTTCTTCCACATAAATTATATTTTTTTCTATTAATTCCTCTGCTTTAATTATTTTATCTTCTTCTATTATTAATGGTATAACTCTAGTAGCTCCTATTTTTTCACCTTTTTTAATTGGAGTGTTATTATGTAAAGTTGATACTATAATTTCTCCTAGACTATTTAACTTAAATAGTTCCTCTTTATTTATTTTTAATACTCCATCTCTATGTGCAAAAAAGTCTACTTTTCCTTCTTTTATTTCAGGAGATTTACTTACGCCTTCACCAAGAACAAGATTAGCTAATCTTATGGCAGCCTCATTTTCATGTAATTCTCCTTCTTTAGGTTCCCACACATATATATGTTCTTTTCCTATAGATAAAAGCTTTTCTATATCCTCTTCTTTAATAATATGTCCTTTTTTAAATAATCTCCCTTTAAATTCTCCAGGTATTATTTGTGTGACATCATGAGATAAAATACATCCAACTGAGTCATATACACTAATCATCTTCATATGAAACATCTCCTATATTATGATTATTTTCTTGCACATTCCTTTTCTGTGCCCAATAAAATTCCTAAACCATGTATTAGTTCATCTAATATAAAATCTAAAGCTTCCTCACAAGCCTTTGGACTTCCTGGTAAATTCACTATTAAAGTATTTCCTCTTATACCAGAAACTGCTCTTGATAACATTGCTCTTTTAGTTATTTCTAAACTAAACATCCTTATAGCTTCAGAAATTCCTGGAGTTTCTCTTTCAATTACTTCTTTAGTAGCTTCTGGAGTGATATCCCTTTTTGAAAATCCTGTTCCTCCAGTACTTAAAACTAAGTTTAGATTTAATTCATCACTCATATAAATAAACTCTTTTTTAAGCATTTCCTTTTCATCTGGTAGAACAATTTGTCTTTCAACTTTAAGTCCTTTTTCATCCATTATCCTTTTTATAACTGCTCCACTCTTATCTTCTCTTTCGCCTGCATATCCTTTATCACTACTAGTAATAATTCCAACAGTATACATTAAATCTCCTCCAGTAATTTATATTCTTTTTCTGTATTTATATTTGAAAAATCCTTTACGGATAAATTATTTTCTAAAATTATATATTTTGTAGATAATATAAATTTTTGTAACTTGTTTTCACAATTAAATAATGACTTTTCAATTTTAGGGATTAAGCTTTTAGAATAAATAGCACACATAGGTTGAAGTTTATCATTAATTCTAGGTACTAAAACCTCATAATCTCCTTCTATATTCCCAATTAAATTTAAAGTTTTCTTAGATATTAATGGCATATCACAAGCTATACATAAGACTTTATTATTTTTAGCATTTTTAAGTGCAGAATGAATTCCTGATAAAGGTCCATTTCCTATATATATACCTTTATATATTTTTAAATTTAAGCTTTCATAATCCTCTTCATTATTAGCTATTATTATTATTTCATTAAATTCCTCTCCAGAATTAATAATATTTTCTATAAAAGTTTTTTCTTTATAAATTAATAATGCCTTATTTTTATAATTCATTCTGCTACTTTTTCCACCTGCCAAAATTGCTAAAGTCTTATTAATCATATTTCCTCCTAAAGTTTTATAATATCTACTAAATCTCCATTTTTTATTTCTTCATTATTAGGTTTAACTTCAATAATGCAATTTGAATTTAATGCGGATCTTAATATTCCATTACCTGATTTTTTTTGTGTAATATACACCATCTGTTTACAATTATCTATTTCAAAGTATCCTCTTACAAATTTATGTTTAACATCTTTTTTTATAATTCCTTCTGCTAATATTGCTTTATCCCTTGTAATTTCAACTATCTTATCACCTGATAGTTTGTTTAGAGAAGTTTTTACTAATAATTCAAAAGTAGTTAATGCAGCTGTTGGATTTCCAGATAAACTAATAATAATACAATTATTAATCTTGCTACATAAAACTGCTGATCCCGGCTTAATTGTTATTTTCCAAAACAATATTTCACCTTCAATACTCCTAATGGCCTCTTTTAATAAATCTTTTTCTCCTACAGATACCCCACCAGTAGTAATAATTATATCTGCTTCTTTAGAAGCTTCTTTTATTGTTCTTCCTATCTCTATGTAATCATCTTTTATATGCTTAGCCTTATTTACTTTATATCCAAGCTCCAAAAGTCTTGAAAGAATTGAAAATTTATTACTATTATAGATTTTACCGTATTTAAGTTCTTGACCAATATCTGTAACTTCATCACCTGTGCTAAAAAAAGCAACCTTTGGTTTTTTATAAACCTTAATTTTATCAATTCCAGAACTAGCTATAATTCCAATATCAGAATAATTAAGTCTTTTATTAGCCCCTACAAGTAAATCATCTTTAGATATATCTTCACCTACAAGACAAATATTTTGATTTTCAGATATTTCTTTTCTAATAATTATATTATTATCTTCTATAATTACATCTTCTTGTTTTATTACTGCATTTGCTCCTTCTGGTATTGGAGCTCCAGTCATTATTTTTATTGCTGTGTTTTTAGTTATTATTTTATTACTATTTCCTCCAGCATAAACCTTATCTATTACTTTAATTTTATTATTTATAAAAGCATCTTCAGCAATTAGTGCATATCCATCCATTGCTGACTTATTAAAGGGAGGATTATTAATCTTAGAATATACATCCTCAGCTAAAACCTTGTTTAATCCATTTAATAAAGCTACTTCCTCAATATCTAAATTTTCTATATTACTATTTAAAATCTTTAAAGCTTCTTCTAAAGAAATAAAGGACCTCACAGTATCCCTCCTAAAAATAAAAGGACTTATTATTCATATGTTTGTGAATAATAAGCCTAAATTTAAATATATTTGATAACTATAAATAGTTTTAAATTTGGGTCTGTTTAAACAGCACCTTAAAATTATACTTAAATCAACTTATTTTCCTTCCCATAAACGTGGAGATACTATTTTTTCAAATATGTACCCTGTGAATTTAAATTCAGGTATAAGTTCCATAGAAAACCCTTAGGAAACAAATACTCTAGAAAATTTTATTGATTATATTATTAAATTTTATAATCTTTTTCTTGTAATATTAAATCTACAATTTTTTTGAAGTCATCTTTTTTTACTACCAAAATATCTTCAAAATTTAAATCTTCATCACTAGCAATTGCAATTAGTTTTTCTTTTGGTGAAATAATTCTATCACTAAACCCTTTTTTATATACTTCGATTTTCCTCAAAGTACTCTTCTTATAGCCTTCCACTAAAATTACATCTTTATCCTTTGCCAAATTAATAATTTTTTCTAAAGGGATTTCTTCCTTAACTTCCTTTATTAAAGCAAATCTCTTAGGAGAAGATATAATTACAGTTTCAGAACCTGCTTCTCTATGCTTATATGTATCTTTGCCTTTTTTATCTATATCAAAGCCATGGATATCATGCTTAATAGTTGCAACACTAAGCCCTCTTCTCTTAAGTTCTTTTATAATCCCCTCCATAACAAAGGTCTTTCCTACATTAGATTTATCTCCAACTATATTTATTACTTTAGACATAATTTTTCATCCTTTAGGTTTAAATTTAAAAGTATTATATACGAATTACTTCTATACTTTTTGAAATTATCCTTTTAAATTTAAAAATAAATTTATATGGAAATTAGTAAACTAACTTCCATATAAATAATATTATTTATAACTAAACTCAAAATTCTTTTCTAAGTTAAAGAAATCAGCATAATCTATTTCAAAAATATCTTTAGTAACCTTTGACACATCTATTTTTTCTTTTATTAATTGTGTTAATACACCTGCATAAGATAAATCACCTTGAATTATAGCACCGTATATTTTACCATCTTTATGAATTATCTTTTTATAATTATTTTCTTCAACTTTTGTTTCAACTACATAACTTTCATCCTTTGGTTCTACATCTCCTAAAGACATAGTAGCAATTCCAACAAAATTCATTGTATTTTTGCTTCCAAAGAAATCAGTCATTATCATTTCTTTTCCTAGCATATTGTGAGCTGCTATTATTCCTTCCTTTACAGCTGTTGGCCATATTGGATTTCTACCAGTTACATCACCAGCTCCAAATACTCCATCAATATTAGTTTTTCCCTTTTCATCTATTATTAAACCAAATCTATCGCATTCAATATTGCTATCAGCTAAGAATCCAATATTAGATCTTACACCAGTTGCAACTATTACTAATTCACATGGTATTTCTTCACCTGTATTTATTAATAATGCTTTAGGATTATTTTCTTCATCAAGTATTAACTTTTCAGCTCTAACTCCTAGCTTTAAGTTAACTCCTTGCTCTGAAAATTTGTTTTCATATATTGAAGAAGCATATTTATCTAATTGGATAGGAAGAACTTTATCTCCCATTTCTACTAATGTTATATTAACACCAGTATCTATAAGGCCACTTACAGCATCTATACCAACAAGTCCAGCCCCTAAAACAACAACATTTTTAACTTTAGCAGCTTCTTCTTTAATTAATATAGCATCTTCTAAATTTCTAAGACCTACTACATTTTTACCTTCTCTTAACCCTTCAACTGGAGGAATAAAAGCAGATGCTCCACTACAAATCATTAACTTATCATATTTAATACTTTCACCATTTGAAAGATTTAAGGTCTTTTCCTTATCTTTTAATTCTAATACTTCTACGCCTTTAATCCAGCTTATATTGTATTCTTCAAAAAAGTTTTTAGATGTAAAATTTAATTTTTCAATATTTCTATGATTAGATATATAATGATGTAAAATACATCTTGAATATACTTCAGTGTCTTTAGAAATTAATACTATTTCAGCATCCTTATCTAATTCTCTTAATGTTTTTGCTCCACTAATTCCTGCTGCAGATGCTCCTATAACTACATATCTCATTAATTAGATACCTCCTCTAATGTAATAGCTGCCATTGGACATCTTTCTACACACTGTGGAGTCCCAGCATCTTTACAGCCATCGCATTTCATAATTTCCTTATGAGTTCTGCTATCAGCTTTTAAAACTCCATAAGGACATGCCATTATACACATATAACAGCTTGCACAACGATCTTTATCATAATTTACTAAACCATTATCTTTATCTTTGCTCATAGCTCCTGTCATGCAAGTGTAAACACATTCTGGTCTATCGCAATGTCTACAAAAAATAGGTGCATATTTTCCATTACTGTCTACAGTAATTCTACTTCTTGTATCTTCTGAATTATGAGATACTATGCATGCTGTTGTACAAGTTAAACATCCAACACATTTAGATCTATCAATTTTTATTCTTTTCATATTTAAATCTCCTATTTCTTAGAGTTAGTGTAAAGTTTTTACACTACTTTTTTTCTATTTTTCTTTATATATCAAGG
>ERZ857882.1102-NODE-1102-length-32560-cov-9.161852_pt1 | contig 32560 bp, 30 predicted proteins | sample MGYA00519697_ERZ857882 | MGnify/ENA primary metagenome ERZ857882 (study PRJEB31778, sample SAMEA3449373) | human gut metagenome | biome: human gut; feature: human-associated habitat; material: faeces | place: United Kingdom | collected 2010/2012 ...
ACCTTGATATATAAAGAAAAATAGAAAAAAAGTAGTGTAAAAACTTTACACTAACCATAGTTTTAAGGAGGAGAACTTATGAAAGATAATACTGTATCAGAATTTTTAAATACATTATCTAATGAAGTATCAGCATTTATATCATCTGTTGATGAAGAAAGTATAGATAAAGCATGCGAATTAATTTTTCAATCGGAAAAACAACATGGACGTGTACATGTAACAGGAATAGGAAAACCAGGACATGTATCTGGATATATTTCTTCATTATTATCTTCTACAGGAACACCAGCTTACACCCTTGATGGTACTGAAGCAGTACATGGCTCAAGTGGACAAGTTGCAGAAGGTGATATAGTTATTGCTATATCAAATAGTGGAGAAACGCAAGAGTTAAAAGCAACTGTCGAAACATTAAAAGAAAATGGTGCAAAAATAATTGGTGTTAGTGGAAATAGTGAATCTTGGTTAAAAGAATCTTCAGATGTATTTTTATTTGCAGGAGTTAAACAAGAAGGTGATGAACTTAATAAAGCACCAAGAGCTTCCATTATTGCTGAAATTATAGTATTACAATCATTAAGTGTTGCCCTGCAAGAGGCAAAAGGACTAGATGCTAAGCAATATTTAAAATGGCATCCAGGTGGAAGTCTTGGACAATCTATAAGAGAAGGAAGATAAAACTATGGACTATAAAGGTATTATATGTGCAATGATAACACCTCTTGATGAAAATCAAAATATCAATGAAAAAGTAACACGTGAGTTAATTGATTATTTAATTGATAGAGGAGTTTACGGATTATTCATATTAGGAACAAATGGCGAATGTCATATGCTTACAGATGATGAAAAGGTTGAGTTTGCAAAAATAGTTATTGAACATACTAATAATCGTGTACCTGTTTTTGTTGGTACAGGTGGTAATTCAACACGTGAAGTAATAAATTTATCAAAAAGAATGGAAGAAATAGGTGCAAGCGCATTATCAATTATTACACCATATTTTGTTCCTCCAACACAAGAAGAATTAATTTTACATTATAAAGCAATAGCTGAATCAGTTAACTTACCAATTATGATGTATAACATGCCAGGTAAAACAGGAATTAATATTGAACCAGAATCAGTTCGTGAATTATCAAAGGTAAAAAATATAGTTGGAATAAAGGACAGTAGTGGAAAATTAGATAATATGAAGGCTTATATTGAAGTAACTAAAGGTGAGGATTTTGGAGTGTTTTCAGGATCGGATTCACTTATCCTTGATATATTAAAGGCTGGTGGTCAAGGAGCAGTTGCAGCTACAGCAAACTTCTTAACTGAAATTGATGTTGCTATTTATAATAATTTCATAAAAGGAGATCTTGAAGCAGCACAAAAAGCACAAGATAGCATTGAAGAACTTCGTCGTATATTAAAGCTCGGTACAATTCCATCTGTTATAAAGAAGACAGTTGTTTTAAATGGAATAAATGTTGGACCAGCAAGATTACCTGTAACTGAACCAACAGGAGAAGCTCTTGAAGAGATTAAGAAAGTAGTCGAAAATTATAAAAAGACATTTACTAAATAAGTATATTTACAGTAAAGTAATATATTTTTATATAAAGTATTTTGAATTTAAAGTAATTTTGAGAATATTGAGGTAAATAATATGAAAAAGATGAATGTAACTAAGAAGATGGTAGAATGTGGAGCACTTGCAATAGTAAGAGCAAAGACAATTGAACGTGCATGTGAAATTGCTGATGGATGCATAAAAGGTGGAATACCTGTTATGGAAATGAGCTATACACTAAATAATGCTGGAGAAATAATTAAGGGACTTAGTGAAAAATATGGTGATGCACTTTGTGTTGGAGCAGGAACTGTTTTAGATAGTGAAACAGCTCGTCATGCTATATTAAATGGAGCTCAGTTTATTATATCTCCAAATTATAGTGAAGAAGTAGCGAAGATTTGTAATAGATATCAAATACCATATGCACCAGGATGCACATCCTTAACTGAGGCAATAGATGCATTAACAATGGGAGCTGCATTTATTAAAGCCTTTCCAATATCAGATTTTTATGGCCCTAAATTAGTAAAAGTATTTAAGACACCAATACCAGATATGCCTATTTTAGCAAGTGGAGGAATTACATTAGAGAATTTACACATATGGTTAGAAAATGGCGTTGAAGTCTGTGGATTTGGTGGATTATTAACAAATGGAACAACAGAAGAGATAGCAGAAAATGCAAGAAAGATTTGTGAAATTATTAAAAAATCAAGAGAAAAATAAAAAGTAATTGAGCTGTTTTTGACAGCTCAATTAGTAATATATGGAGGAATGAAGTTTGAATATTGAAGAATTAACAACTATAGCAAAAGATATAAGAATAGACATAGTAGAAATGGTATCTGAAGCAAAGTCAGGACATCCAGGTGGCTCATTATCAATAGCAGACATATTAACAGTTTTGTATTTTGAAGAGATGAATATAAGAGTAGATGAGCCTAAGTGGGAAGATAGAGATAGATTTGTTTTATCAAAAGGTCATGCTGCACCAGCATTATATGCAACTTTAGCTAAGAGAGGATTTTTACCAAGAGAAGAACTAAAATCTTTAAGAAAATTTAAATCAAATCTTCAAGGTCATCCTGATATGAAGAAAGCTTTAGGGGTAGATATGTCTACTGGATCCCTTGGACAAGGTTTATCAGCAGCAAATGGAATGGCTTTAGCTGGTAAGTTAGACAAGAAGGATTACAGAGTTTATGCGGTTCTAGGAGATGGAGAACTTCAAGAAGGACAAATTTGGGAAGCAGCAATGAGTGCAGCGCATTATAAATTAGATAACTTAGTAGCTTTTGTAGATTTTAATGGATTACAAATAGACGGATCAAATGAAGAAGTTATGAAGGTAAGTCCAGTAGATAAGAAATTTGAAGCTTTTGGATGGAATGTAATAGTCATAGATGGACATGATTTTAAAGCAATAAAGAATGCTTTAAATACAGCAAAAGAAATTAAAGGAATACCTACAGCAATAATAGCTAACACTGTTAAAGGAAAGGGTGTTTCTTTTATGGAAAACCAATCTTCTTGGCATGGAACTGCACCAAACGATGAGCAAAGGATACAAGCTTTAAAGGAATTAAAAGGAGGACAACAATAATGGGAATAGCAACAAGAGAAGCTTATGGAATAGCTTTAAAAGAATTAGCTACAAATGAAAATGTTGTGGTTTTAGATGCAGATTTAGCAAAAGCAACAAAAAGTATAGAATTTAAAAATGTAGCACCAGAAAGATTTTTTGATATGGGAATAGCTGAGGGAGATATGATAGGTACAGCAGCAGGATTAGCTACTTGTGGTAAAATTCCTTTTGCTACAACTTTTGCTATGTTTGGAGCAGGAAGAGCATTTGAACAAATAAGAAATTCAGTTGCTTACCCTAATTTAAATGTAAAAATAGCAGTTACTCATGCAGGGATAACAGTTGGAGAAGATGGAGGAAGTCATCAAGCTATTGAAGATATATCTTTAATGAGAAGTATACCCAATATGGTTGTAATAAATCCAGCTGATGCAGTAGAAGCGAAAAAAGCAGTACATGCTGCAGTAGAATATTATGGACCCACATATATAAGATTTGGAAGAGCAGCGACACCAGTAATTCATAATGAGGATTATGAATTTAAGATAGGAAAAGGTGAAGTTTTAAGGGAAGGAGAGGATGTTCTTATTGTAGCAACAGGGATAATGGTAAGTAAAGCATTAGAAGCAGCTGAAACTTTAAGTAAAGAAAATATTGAAGCAACAGTAGTAAATATATCTACTATTAAACCATTAGATACTGAACTTATACTAAGACTATCTAAAAATATTGGTAAAGTAGTTACTGCAGAAGAACATAGTATAATAGGAGGCTTAGGCTCAGCTGTAGCAGAAATATTATCTGAAGAATGTCCAACAAAGCTTAAAAGAGTTGGAATTAAGGATGTATTTGGACAATCAGGAACTCCAAATGAATTATTAGAGTATTATGGACTAACTTCAAAAGATATAGTAGAAGCAGTTAAATCAATTTAGTAATAATAAAGGGAGGGAACTATGAGTAGAAATTTATCTAATGTAGAAAATGAAATAAAAGCTACATTAAAAAATTTAAAAAATGGAACTGATATAAGGGGAATAGCAATAGAAACAAAGGAACATAAAAAGAATTTAACATCTGAAATAGTATCATTAATTGGGTATGGTTTTTCAAAATGGCTAAAAGCTAAAAATAAAGATAAAGAAGCTATTAAAGTAGCTATAGGTATGGATTCAAGATTATCTGGAAAAGCTTTAAAAGATGTATTAAAAGAAGTATTTATTAAAGAAGGAATGACTGTATATGATTGTGGTCTTAGCACAACCCCTGCTATGTTTATGACTACAATACTAGATGATTATAAGTGTGATGGTGCTATAATGATTACTGCAAGCCACCTTCCTTATTATTATAATGGACTTAAATTTTTTACATCTAATGGAGGCTGTGAAAAGGAAGAAATTGATAAAATTATAGAATTAGCCAGTAATTCTATAAATTCATCTATAAACTCTAGTACTACGCTTGGACAGATAAAAAAAGTTAATTTAATAGAGGATTATTCTAAGGTATTAGTGGATAAAGTAAGAAAAGCTGTGAATATGGAAAGACCATTAGAAGGTAGTAAGATTATAGTTGATGCTGGAAATGGAGCAGGTGGATTCTTTGCCACAAAGGTTTTAGAAAAACTTGGTGCAAATACTGAAGGAAGTCAATATCTTAATCCAGATGGAAATTTCCCTAATCATATACCAAATCCAGAAAATAAAGAAGCTATGGAATCTATAAAAAATGCAGTATTAAGATATAAGGCAGATTTGGGGATAATATTTGATACAGATGTGGATAGAGCAGCAATAGTTTCTAAAACTGGTAAGGAAATAAATAAGAATTCTCTTATAGCATTAATATCTGCTATAGTAATAGGTAATAAAAAGGGTACAACTATAGTTACAGATTCCATAACCTCAACAGGATTAACTGATTTTATAACAGAGCTAAATGGAGTTCATCATAGATTTAAAAGAGGATATAAAAATGTTATAAATGAGGCTAAAAGGTTAAATGAAGAGGGAATAGATTGTCCACTTGCTATAGAAACTTCAGGGCATGCAGCCTTAAGAGAAAATTATTTCTTAGATGATGGAGCTTATCTTGTAGTAAAAATTCTTATAGAGATGTCAAAGCTAAAAAAAGAAAATAAAAATATAGAGGATTTAATAGAAGACCTAAAGTATCCATTAGAAAGTGAAGAAAAGAGAATAGAAATTAAATGTGATGACTTTAAGAAATATGCAGAAGAAATCATTGGAAATTTAAAATTATATGTTAATAAGTGTAAGGGTTGGCATATAGAAACTAAAAATTATGAAGGCATAAAAATAAATTGCGATAAAGAAAAGGGATGGTTACTTTTAAGGATATCTCTTCATGAGCCAATGCTTGCAATAAATATTGAAAGTGATATTAAAGGTGGAGCAAATAGTATTTATTCAAAAGTTGAAGATTTTATGAAGAAATATACCTATTTAGCACTATAAATAATTAATATAAATGAAAGATAAGTCTTAGTAAATAATTTCATTGACTAAGGCTTTCTTATATTTAGTATAAATAATTTATTTGAAAAAAATCTTTTATCTTCTAAAATAATATATGATATATAATGAAAGTTTGATTGTATAAGAAGGAGATTTAAGATTGAGAATAAATAAACTATTAAGCAACTATGGATATTGCTCAAGAAAAGAAGTAAGAAGATTAATTGAAGAAAAAAGAATAATTGTTAATGGAAAGCTATGCGAGCAAGGACAGTGGGTTGAAGAAAGCGATGATATATTATTAGATGGTGAGAAGGTAGAGAAAAAAGAAAAAATATATTTAGCATTAAATAAACCTAGAGGAATAGTATGTACTTCATCAAGAGAAATAAAAGATAATATAATTGATTTTTTAAACTACAAGGATTATGTTTTTCCAGTTGGTAGATTAGATAAGGATTCACAAGGACTTATATTAATGACTAATGATGGGGACATTGCCAATAAAATATTATCTTCAGAAAATTATCATGAAAAGGAATATATAGTTACTTTAGATAAAGATTTTGATGATGAATTTATTTATAAAATGTCAAATGGAGTTAATATATTGGATACAGTTACAAGACCTTGCAAAGTAACAAGAATAAATAACAATACATTTAATATAATTTTAACTCAAGGATTAAATAGGCAAATAAGAAGAATGTGTAAAACTTTAGGGTATAATGTTATTAAGTTAGAACGAATAAGAATAGTAAATGTACTTTCTGAAGGAATAGAAATTGGAAGATGGAGAAAATTAACTAAGGAAGAAATAGAAGAATTAAAATTAATAGATATTAATTTATAAAAAATCTAATTTAAAAAAATAGATTAATCTTAATAATAGTGCTGAAATATAATATAAAATGAATAATTATAAATTATTATTAATAATTTAAGAATGTAGATATAGAGCCAATAGTTTAGTAAATGTATTCTTGAAAATTAAGTTTTTTTGTATTATTATAAATTTATTAAAGGACAACTATGGGGGGATATAGTGAATAACAAACTTGATAAATTAGCTAGAAAATATACTATAGAAGACTTAGAAGGGATTTTAGATAAAATACCTTATCTAGTATGGTTAAAAGATAAAGAAGGAAAGTTTATATATGTAAATAAGTCAGGCGCAGAGAATATGGGCTTAGCTAAGGATGAGATGATAGGTAGATCTGATTATGAGATTCTAGACTATAATATGGCAAAAAAATGTTATGAAACAGATGCAAGTCTAATGGAAAGTAATAATGATTTATATAATGAAGAGTATATAAATATAGATGGACAAGATAGATTGTATAAAGTGCATAAATACATTTTAAATAGGGAAACAACTAAAGAAAATATTTTGTGTGGTCTGGCTGAAGAAATAAGTTTAGATAGAAGCTTACAATTGAAATTAGAAAGTAATCTTTTCAAGTGTTTAGATAAAAGTAAAGATGAAGATGATCCTAAAAAATACATACATTCTACGTTAATAAGCTTGAAAAAAGTTCTTAATTGTAAAAACATAGATATTCTTTTATATAATGAAAATGAAAAAGCATTTATACCATATATAAGTGAAGATAAAGATGAGAGTATATTTAAAGATAATTTAGACTTATATATAAATGAAGCTATAGAAAATAAATTATACTCTAACGATATTGATTGTAATAGATACTCTGAAATATATGATAAAATAATTAAATTACAAGAAAATAATGTAGAAGAGAATTTAAAGATTAAACATATAAAATTAGCAGGTAAATTATTTGGATTAATATGTATATCCTATAATAAGGATATAGATGCTAATTCTAAAGATGATTCATTTTTAGATGAAATTCTAAACAAAATATGTATCATAATAAAACAAATAGAGAATAAAGATGAGATAGTATCTATAAGAAAAAAAGAAGATGAATTAAAATCTATGATTGAATTAGAATCTATAAAGACAGACTTTTTTGCTAATGTATCACATGAATTTAGAACACCAGTTAACATAATACTTTCTGTTGTACAGCTATTAAATTTATATAATGATGATACAAAAATTAATATTAAAGATGAAAAATATAGAGAATATTTAGATATTTTAAAACAAAATTCATATAGATTATTAAGGTTAGTTAATAACATTATAGATACGGCAAAGATAAATAATAATCTTCATAATTTAAAATTAGAAAATACTAATATTATTAAAATAGTAGAAGATGTAGCTATGTCTACAGTAGTATATGCAAAGGAAAAGAAAAGAAATATAATTTTTGATACTGATGAAGAAGAAGTAATCTTAGCTTGTGATAAAGAGAAGATTGAAAGAATTATCCTTAATTTAATATCCAATGCTATTAAGTTTTCGAATATAAACACTGATATAGAAATAAAAATAAATACAAGAATAGATTTAAATAAGGTATTTATATCTATTAAGAATTATGGTGAGTGTATAGAAAAATGTAATAGAGAAAAAATATTTGGAAAGTGCACTCAAATAGATGATTTATTTATTAGAAGAAATGAAGGATGTGGAATAGGGCTATTTTTAGTAAGAAAATTTGTTGAGATGCATAATGGGAAAATATATATAGATGATATAAAAGATGCTACGCAGTTAACATTTTATCTTCCTATAAAGACTATAGACAAAGATTATAATTATAATGGAATAATTAATGAAAATGATTTTTCAGAGAAATGTAATATTGAATTTTCTGATATATACGCATAGTAAATTAATAGAATTGTGTATATTATTCCTATAGTTATTTTGAATAATTAAATTTTACTGACACTTATATCCATAGTGGTATAAGTGTTTTTTATACTATTTAATTAATATAGAAGAGGTTAATAAGTACTATAATACCATTTTTAGATAAATTTCATATAACATCTATTGAAAAATGTTTTTCTTAAGTTTTTTATTTAAATAATTTACCAATTAATTCATATTAGATATAATTAAATATGAGTATAATTTATATATTTATTTAAAAATATTACAAATATAATAATGATATATATTAAATGGAGTTTAATTAATATAAGAGGGGATTATGAGAAAAGAAGAAATTTTAGTAGTTGAAGATGATATTGATATTAACAATTTAATTAAGAAAACTTTAGAGAAATCTGGATATAGTGTAACACAAGCTTTTTCAGGCAGTGAGGCTTTATTAAGACTTGATATAAATGAATTTGACATAATTTTATTAGATTTAATGTTACCAGGATTATGTGGTGAAGAATTAATAAAAAATATAAGAACTAAGAAGGAGCTACCTATAATAGTTATTTCAGCAAAAAGTTCTTTGGAAGATAAAGTAAATGTTTTGAATATTGGAGCTGATGATTATATAACCAAGCCATTTCAATATGAAGAAATAATTGCAAGAGTAAATTCACAATTAAGAAGATATAAAAAATCTTTAGTGCAAGAGGAAGAAAAAGAAGACACTGTATTTAAATTTAGAGATTTAATTTTAAAAGTTGAGTCTAGAGAAGTTATAGTTAAAGAGAAAAATATTGATTTAACAGGTCATGAATTTGAAATATTATCTATATTAGTTGAAAATCCAGATAAGGTTTTCTCAAGAGAAATGTTATATGAAAAAGTATGGAAAAATGGATATTATGGTGAAGATAATAGTATAAATGTTCATATAAGCAATATTAGAAAGAAAATTAAAGAAATTATACCAGATGAAGAATATATAAAAACTGTATGGGGAATAGGATTTAAAATGAATAAAATTTAAATCTTTAAACTTTCTTTAAACTTTCTTGAGGATTTATTTAAGTTATTTTTTTATTATTAATAGTGTAAAGAAAATAATTTATTTGAAATTGAGAAGGAGAATATATGAAAGAGGTAATAAAAACTAACAAACTAGTGAAAAAATATGGTAATTTTGTAGCCTTAGATAATGTAAGTATTACTGTTAAGCAAGGTGATATTTACGGATTAGTAGGTAATAATGGTTCAGGGAAAACAACATTTTTTAGATTATTAACAGGTCAAAGCAATGTAACTAGTGGAAGCTTTGAATTATTATCAAAATCTACTGAAAAAGAGTTAAATACAGTAAGAAAAAGAATAGGCTCAATTATAGAAAATCCAAGTTTTTATCCTAATATGACATTAGAGCAAAATATTGAATATTATAGAATTCAAAGAGGAGTACCAGGAAAAGAAAGTACTACTAAAGTTTTAAAAGAAGTTGGATTATATGAAGTAAGAAAAAAGAAGTTTAAAAATATATCTTTAGGAATGAAGCAAAGATTAGGATTTGCACTTGCATTATTAGGAGAGCCAGAGCTATTAATATTAGATGAACCAATTAATGGACTGGATCCAAGTGGAATTATAGAAGTGAGAAATTTACTTTTAAAATTAAACAAAGAAAAGAATATAACAATAATTATATCAAGTCATATTTTAACTGAGTTAGCTAATATAGCTACCTGTTATGGAATATTAAATAAAGGAAAGCTTGTGGAGGAAGTAAGTGCAGAAGAATTAAGTGAAAGATGTAAAAGCTATTTAGAAATTAAGGTAACAGATCCTAAAAAATTAGTTGTTCTTTTAGAAAAAGAACTAGGATATAAAGATTATAAAGTTATGCATGATGGAATAATTCAATTATTTGATAAATCTCCAATTATAGAAGAAATAAGTAAATTAGCAGTATATAACGAAATAGGATTACGAGGTTTAAATGAAAAAGTTATAGACCTTGAAAAATATTATATGAATCTAATTGGAGGTGTTAAAAATGATTAATTATATAAAAAGTGAAATATATAGAAATTTACGTTCAAAGGGGAATTATATATTTATAGCTAGCTTAATTGGGATTGGAGTATTTTTAAATATAGTTTTATATCTTTTTTCGAAAAGTGATCCAACATTTCCTTTTGCTACTACTAAATTTGCATTTTCAGCTTTATATACATCATTATCTTTAGTTATGTATTTATGTGCTTCTGCAGTAAGTTTAACTTGGGGACAAGAATATAAAAATAACACTTTAAAAAATACAGTTTCTTTAGGAATTTCTAAAAATAGTATTTATTTTAGCAAGCTATTAATTAGCATATTATATATATTAATAGTTGGTATTTTAGTTAGTGGAGCTTTTATAATAAGTGCATATATACTTTTGGACAATAGTGGAATAGAGGAACTTAAATTACTAATTAATTCATTAATTACAGCTATACCAATATTTTTAATTTCTATAACTTTAACAAATGCTCTTTATTCTATTATAGAAAAAGAAATGAATGTAGTTTTTTCTTGGATTAGTATAATAATTATTATACCGTTTTTATTGAATATGTTAGGTAAAAAAATTGAGTTGTTCAAGATTTTATCTAGTTATATGCCTATTAATATTATCAAAGCTACTTTTGATGAAAGAAATATGAACTTAGTATTAGGATGGACTACTCCTGAGGGGATATTAAAGTCTATTATTGTAGCTATTATAGGATGTACAGCATGCTATTTAATAGGCTTAGAATTATTTAAAAGAAAAGAAATTAAATAAAGTGAAATATATGAGAATTATAAGGAGTGTGCAATAAATGATATGGTTACTTTTAATATTATTAATACCTAGCGTGTATTTTTCTGCACGCTTCTTTATATTAGTTAAGGATATTAATAAGGTAAATAATGAGTTTAAGGAAATAAGTGAAAATATAGAGTTAAATAGAAGACTTACATATTTCTCTGGAAATAAAAATTTAGAAAGATTATTAGTTACATTAAACAAGTATTTAGAAGTAGCTCAAAGAGAAAAAAATAAATATATTAGAAGAGAAAAATCTATAAGAAATGAAATTGAGAATATATCACATGATTTAAGGACTCCTTTAACTTCAATACTTGGATATTTAGAATTTTTAGATAGTGATAATATAGATGAAATTGAAAGAAAAGAATATTTAGCTATTATTCAAAGAAGAGCTCAAGGGTTATATAATTTAGTTCGTACATTTTATGATGTATCTAGATTAGAAGCTGGAGAATATAAATTTAATATAGAAAATATAAATATAGATAAGGTTGTAAGAGAAAATTTACTTTTATTTTATAATGATTTTGAAAATAAAAATATACAAGTAGAAGTTGAGTTATTAAATGAGGAAGTATATATACAAGGTGATATAAATGCCTTGGAAAGAGTATTTACTAATTTATTTCAAAATGCAATTAAATATACTAAGAATAAGTTTAGCATTTCTTTATGTAAAGATAATAAAAACATAGTTATAATATTAGCGAATTATACAGATGAATTAAATAAAGAAGAGGCAGAGTATATATTTAATAGATTTTATATGAAAGATACTTCAAGAAGTACTTCAAGCTCAGGATTAGGACTTACCATCACAAAACTTCTTATAGAAGAAATGAATGGAGAAATTAAGGCTGAAATAAAAGATAATATATTAAAGCTTATTATTAAGTTTGAAGTTAATAAATAGTTATATAAATTATAGAGGATTATTAAAATAAAAATTCAATTGCTTATAAATAAAATTCTTTAGATATAGCTACAGTGATTTATATTCAAGTATAGTATAAAAATTAAAACACATAATAAATCTATATAGATTTATTATGTGAGGTGTAATTATGTGTACAGCATTAAATATAAGTTCAAAGGAAGGTAAATATTTTTTTGGACGAAATATGGATTTAGCCTATACTTTCAATCAAGAGGTTATTATGATGCCAAGATCCTATGAATTTAAAGATATAGTTTCAGGGAATATTATAACAAATAATAGAGCAATACTCGGTATGGGAACTATTATTGATAATCATCCTACAATAGCTGATGGTATGAATGAAAATGGATTAGCTGCTGCAGGATTAAATTTTGCTGGTTATGCTTTTTTTGAAAAAGAATTATCTAAAGAAAAGACAAATGTTACCCCTTATGATTTTATCCAATGGATATTATCTAATCATGATACTGTAGAGGAAGTTAAGAAAAGCATTGAAAATATAGAATTAGTAGATATTCCAATTAATGAAAAGACACCTTGTCCAACTCTTCATTGGATGGTTAGTGATAAAAGTGGTAAGTCTATAGTTATTGAAAAAACAAAGGAGAAGTTTGCTTTTTATGATAATACTGTAGGAGTAATGACTAATAATCCAACCTTTGATTGGCATTTAACGAATTTAAATGAATATATGTTTATTACTCCAAATAATCCTAAAAATACTGAATGGAGTAACCAAGAATTAACACCATTAGGAATTGGAGCTGGTACTTTAGGAATACCAGGAGATTTCGCATCAGTTTCAAGGTTTGTAAGAATTGCATACATTAGAGCTAATATGCCAGAAATTAATAATGATATAAATGCGGTAACACAATTTTTTCATATGCTTGATTACGTAAAGATGGTTAAAGGTGGAGTTATAACTCCAGAAGGTTTAGAAGATTTAACTTTATATTCTTCCTGTATGAATCTAGAAGATTGTATTTATTATTATAAGAATTACGATAACAATAGAATAAATGCAATAGACATGAAAAAAGAAGAATTAGAAGGAAAAGACTTAATAGTATATAAATATTTAACAACTCAAGATATATATTATCAAAATTAATAGGATTTATTTTATTCCTTAGCAATATATGGCTAAGGAATTTATTATATAGAAAAAAATGATGAGAATGATTTTTATTATTGCAATGTAAACCTTTTTATGATAGGATTCTCTAAAGTATATAAAAATTATTAATTAATAAATATTTTTCATTAATAAAAAATATTTGTTAAAATTTTCATTTAAAATGAATGAAAAGCTAATAATTGAAAGGAGTATAAAAATGAACAAGGAAAACACATTAAGATGGAGGGTTGTAATAGGTGGCATTATATGTCAATTCTGTGCGGGTATGCTTTATAGTTGGAGCATATATGTAAATCCTTTAATTGAGGAATTTGGATGGGCAAGGAGCAGTGTTTCACTAACCATGTCTATAACAACATTATTAATACCAATAATTATGATTTTTGCAGGAAAATTACTGCCAAAACTAGGACCAACAAAGGTTACTTTTATTGGTGCTGTTTCACTAAGCTTAGGATTAGTTCTTTCAAGCTTTGCCACAACTATACCTCTTCTTTATTTGGGATTTGGTGTTTTAGGAGGAGTAGGCGTAGGTTTTATCTATGGAGTACCAATTGCAACATGTGTAAAATGGTTTCCAGATAAGAAGGGATTTATTTCTGGTTTAGCAGTAGCTGGCTTTGGATTAGGATCAATTATCTTTGCTCCAATCTGTACATCTCTTATAGCATCAATAGGTCCAAGTAAAACATTTCTTGTTCAAGCAATTATTACTATTATAGGTATAGCAATAGGTGCACCATTAATGAAGGCTGCTCCTGATGGATATAAACCTTCAGGTTGGATTCCTCCAGAGACTAAAAATGGAGCTATTGCTGTTCATAACTTTAAATCTGGAGAGATGGTAAAGACTATACAATATTGGTTCCTACTTATAATGTATTTATTTATTAATATGTCAGGACTTATGGTTATTGGACACGCTTCTCCTATCAGTCAACAGATAGCAGGCTTAACAGCTATAGAAGCAGGTGCCATTGTAAGTGTACTATCAATAGCTAATACCATAGGACGTTTTGTAGGTGGAGCTGCCTCAGATAAGCTTGGAGCACAAAGAGTTGTAACAATAATTTATGTAATAAATACAGTGCTTCTTATATCATTAAGCTTCATGACAAGCTTTAGCCTTATTGCAATAGGAATTGGTGGACTAGCTGTTTGTTTCGGCGCTATGATGGGATCATATCCATCAATTGTTATGGATTATTTCGTACCTAAGTATTATAGTACAAACTATGCTCTTATATTCCTTGCCTATGGTATTGGTGGTATTATAGGGCCAAGAATTGCCGTTGCATCTGTTGCTAACACAGGAAGCTACACTATGTCATTTATCATAATTGCTGTAGGATGTGTTACTGGTGCTCTAATGTCAATATTTTCTAAACGTCCCGTATATAAAGAGGATGTTGTCTCAAAAACTTTATAGTATAAGTGAATTAAGAGAAGCTTTAGGATAGTTATCCAAGAGCTTTTCTTTTTTGTTGTTTAAGAAATCTTAATATATTGCAATTCATTGGATGCCCTGCTGGAATGATAATAAGTTGAATAATAGTAGAAAATAATATACTTAGTTTTAGAAGGAGTATAATTTAGATATTTAAATTGATATAAATATATATTATAATCATATGGTGTCCTAAATTTGTATAAAAATAATATTAAAAATGTTAAGAATTTATGAAAAAACTTAATAAGTCTTAGATTGTCTACTTTCCAGGAAGATAATTAGTTTTATTTAACTTATTGTACTTCTTTAAGCTTAGAAGAGTAATGTTCATATAACTTAACAGATGAAAAATTATGAACAGGGGGTAAATATGAAGAAAAAAATAATTAAAGTTATTTCAATAATAGTTATTATTATAGTTGGAATTACTTTTAATTTAGATGCCAGCATAATAACTTATGCGGATGAAAATTATGATTATAGTAATCCAATATATTCAGAAGGTATTGATGATACTTTTGTCTTTGATTCAACAGATAGTGTAATAATAACTAAAACTGATGTTCCACGTAACTTGCCGCAAGTTACAGGACTTTATGATAGAAGTTTTTATCCAATTCCATTGGTAAATAAGGTTCCAGATGAAGCTACTTTTGATTTAATTAAAGCTGAAAATAAGGAACTTATGGAGAGAGTAGAAGAGGATATTAAAAATGGAACTTTAAAAAAACATATAGCAGCTGATGGACAATTTTATGGTTCTGTTCCAGATTCTGCATTAGGTGTGGAAAAGAAAATATATATTAATACAAATGTTAAAGGAACACATTCATTAGCATCTTATGTTCCAGCTGGCGAGATAGCAACTGTAACATTAAATGATGAAGCTTTATCTTATGCTAAAAAGGGTCTTATAAAAATTAGTGTAGGTATGACAATGGTTGATGCAGTTGAATTCTCTCATAATAATGGAGATGAAAATCGTATGCCATATCTAGGAAAAAGATTTTCAGTTACTGAAAGAGAGACTAAAGTAGGAACACCTTTTGGTGGAATGGTATTTATAGAAATATCAGAATCAATTCCTTCTGGTGCAAATATTGAAGTTGATATTAAAGGTGTTGTTGATACTCCATATTATGATTTAGGTAAAACAACTGCTGAAGAATGGAAGGTAGCAAAAGATGCACCAGGTATATTTGCAGAGATAAGGACACCTTATTTGAGATTTATATTGCCTGCTAAATTTATTCGTCATGTGGAAGATCCATATAAAGCAGCAGTGTTTTGGACAAATGCAACAGCATTAAGTGCTAATGTAATGGGACTCCAAAATAGAGTTACACCTATGACACTTACTTTTGATCAATATATAACAGTAGGTATTGCTTATGCTAGTGTAGGTGGATGGACATGTAATTTACCACCATCCTGGGGAACTAATGCATTTGATTATGATGAATTAATAAAATCAGGAAACTGGGGAATAATTCACGAAATAAATCATCACTATCAAGGAAGATATAGCGGTTATGGTGATCGTTGGGGGCTTGGAGATAATTTTGGAGAAATTACTAATAATGCCTTAAGTACTCTATCCTATATTTTATATACAAATATTGCAGCTTATAGAGGCGAAGAGGGAACTCAGGATTGGAATAAAGTTGCTGATCCATATAGTAGTTTAAAGCAACAAATATTTGAAGGAAATGCATACTATCCTGGTAAGCCTAATATAGGTAACTTTATGTTTAGTGCATTTGCTCATGAAATAGGTCCATTAACTTTTGCTAAAGTTGTTAAATCAACATATGAAGGTGGCACTTTTAATGGCATAGATATTCCTGCATATGATTATAAGCTTGAAAGTGATGGCCAAAAATCATATTTAGATAGATATGATGATATGGCTTATAGATTTTGTGTAGCTGGTGGACGAGACTATACATGGTATATGAAAAATGAATTACGTTGGCCAATAAAAGAAGAAACTATTAAGAAAATAGAAAGCCTTGGCTATGATAAGTTTATTCCAGTGCAAAGTGTTTATGCAATGGGGGAAGTAGGAAGAGAAACAGGACGACCATTCTATATTCCATCTATTGGATATACATTTGATTTTGATAACAGTTTAGTTTCACCTGGAGATGTAACTGTGGTTGGTGTATCACAGCCAAAGTATGGAACTTTACAATTAAGAAGTGATGGGAAATATGATTATATAGTTAATAAATCAATGCCTGATAATGCATTAGATGAATTTATATTAACAGTTAGAGTTGAAAAAGATGGAATATCTCATGAAACTGAATTAAATTGTACTATAGCATTAGAATACAATGGTAGCTTAGTTGAACATTTCGAGATACGTAAGTGGGATATTTATGAGGCTTTAGAGGATTTAGAAAAGGCTAGCCCTTATGGAAGTTCAACATCAACAGGTATGAGGTTTGATTCAGCTGAACATGATAGATTATCTAGAAGTAATTCATACTTCTTAGTAGATGAAGATGGTGAATATGAATTCCAAACATTTGGAGATGATAGAGCTGCTTTTCAATTGCATTTAGATAATGGTACGACTCTTCAATCTATAACTAATGATTATGCAAAAAATGCAGATGATGCCTATGCACTTTCAAAAGTACTTGATAACAAGCAAAGACCGAAATCAACTAGTTTTACTGTGAATTTAGAAGCTAATAAGCCTTATTCATATACATTAATAGCTAAAAATACTGGAGGTATTGGATGGGCTGATGTAAATATAAGAAAGACTTCAGGAGATACTAGTTGGAAATCAATAAATAAGGTTTATTTTGATTTACAAGATGTAGGTAAAGTTACAGATAGAACATTTACAATGCCAGAGCCAGAGTATGTTAGACCATCATATTTAGCAGCAGGAGCTGAAAATTACATAAAAGGATTAGAAGTTATTAGTACTCCACAGGGGGTTATTTTTAATGGTGATCCAAACTCTGCTAATGAAGGTAATAAAGAAAGTATAGTAGATGGAGACTTAAATACATACTTCCATTCCTCTTACGACCCAAATAATAAAACACCTCTTCCACATGAGTATATAATTGACTTAGGAGGATTAAAATCTTTTAACTATTTAGAAGTATTTACACGTAAAACTGATGGGGTAGGAATAATTGGAGATTATGAAATTTATGTAGCAGATGAATATGACGGAGCTAATACTAATTGGAGGCAAATAGCATCTGATTATACAAGAAACGGTAATTCTAATGCACCATGGCATTTAACAATTCCATTACCACAAACAAAAGCTAGATATTTAATGGTTAAAGCGTTAAATAATAGAGATAATAGAGATATAACAATAGTTGCAGAAGTAAAAGTAAGTACAAAGAGTAATGTAAATAATGTAATTGCTCAAAACTCAAGTTATATACAATATGAGGGTGATTGGAAAAAAGAAACTAATGGTGCTTATGTAAATGGTGCAACTTATAATTCAAGCAATGGTTACTTTATGTATTGCTTTGAAGGAAAAGAAAGTAATATATATGTAACTAAAGATGTTGAAGTAGAAATTAGAGTAAATGGAGGTAAGTGGGAAAAAGTTAAATTATCTGGTTCCCTAAGAGAACCTTCAATTACACTAAATATGGGAAGTACAGGTAAGTATGTAGTAGAAGTTCGTGCAATTAATGAAGAAATAGGACTTAATATGATATCTACAGATGGAAGCTTCTATAAAGGAAAAGCTCCAGCTAAATCAAATCCTCCAGTGATACATGGTGTGAAAGATATAGAAATAGGAGTTGGTGAAGTTGATACCTTCGATAAGATGGATGGAATAACTTATACTGATGACGTTGATACAACTGGATTACAGATATCTGTAACTGGAGAAATAGGAAAGCCTAAAGCAGGAACAAATGAAGATTATAAGTTAACTTATAGTGTTACTGATAGCGACCAAAATACTACAACAATAACTAGAGTAATAACAGTTACAAATCAGTTACCAGTAATAGAAGGATTAACTGATATAGTTATAAATGAAGGTGAAGGTAATGATTTTGATTTCCTTGAAGGAATAACTGTAACAGATTTAGAAGATGGTGATTTAACAAATTCATTAGAATTACCTGTTATGGATTTAAGCAGTTTAACTGAAGGAACTTATTTTGTAGAATATAAAGTAACAGATAGTGATAAAAATACTACTATAACTGAAAGAAAAATAATAGTATTATCCAAAGAAGTTAATGAAGAAATAAAACCAGAAACAAAGCCAGATACACCTGAAACTCAAGAGCCTATAGAGACAAAACCAGATACACCGGTAACTCAAGAGCCTATAGAGACAAAGCCAAATACTCCAGAAATAAGCCAAGGAAGTACAGAGTTACCTAAAGTACCAGTTCAAATAATGGCAGATGACGAGGAAAGTTTATTAACATTAGATAGTAAAGATAAAGAAATTGTATCAGCTAATAGTGATATTGAAAAAGAAGAAAATAAAGACAATAAAGAAAATAATACTATAGTGAAAGATAATGTTGATAATTTAGTATCTTATGAAAATAATGAAGAAATTGAAGATACGAAAAATATTAATTTTATGTCTATAATTAAATACTTAATAATTCCATTAATTTTATTATTGATTTTATTTATAATTATTAGAAAAAAATATGTTGATTCAAAATCTAAATCAAATAATTAATTAAAGTGTAAATTATTATAAGCTATTTGTAATTAATTAAATAAATAAAAAATAATTATAATAATAAATAATATATGATTTTAGATATTAGGAATTATATTTAGTAAGGGAAACCTCCACAATACAGAAGTGTGTTGTGGAGGTTTTTTATGCTATAAGGTAATTACTGACTCTGCAATAGAATTAGGATATAAGGTTGAATTAGCAAAACAAAGTACTGGAGGAGAGGATTTTGCATTATATCAAAGTAAGATTCCAGGCTTTTTTATTTGGATGGGAGTTGATGGTAATAAAGAATGGCATCATCCAGAGTATAACTTAAATGAAGATGCTTTAATTATTGCAGCAAAATATTTTTCTACTTTAATAATAAATGTATTATCATAATTAAATTAAATAATTACTAATATTTATATTCAAAGTTGACATTTTAGAAGGTTGATAGTATTTTGACAAAGTTAGTATTTTAATATAAAATATTTCATGGATTTTTATGATGTTGTTAATTGTAATATATAATTATTGTAATATATAATTAGCATATGTAAAATTATAATAATAAAGATAAAATATGGTGTTAATAAATTGATTAAATATTTTTATAATGAATTAAAATGTTACTAATAAATATAAGTTAGGTGTTTATGTGTAGTAGTTAGATTATATATGAACTAAATACTACACATATAGTTATGAGATTTTAGAAATTAATTCATCAACTAAATCATCTATAAATAAATTCAGGCTTTGTATATCATCAAAAGAGATATTGTTAATATGTATTCCACAACTTACAACTACTGTACTATTAAGTGTACTTGATAGTATTTTAGCTATCTTTTGAACAATAACATCTTCTTTGTGACCAGTTATTGTTAAAACAGATACTGAAGAACTTATTTTATTTTTATTTTCAAGGCTAGGTCGAGGTATTCCAAGTGCAATAGCACCTATATGAGGAATATCACCACCGTATATACTTATGGTCCAATCTTTACCCATTTTTACTGCAGAACAATTGATGTTATAGGTTTTAAATTTTTTAGTTAAGGTTAACATTTTAGTCCTCCTGTAGGATTATTTATATACAACATTATAAATTATATAAAAACAATATATAATTTAAATAAAGAAGCGTCAAGAAGATTAAATTTAGGAGGGGACTATGTCATTTAAAGATTTACAATCATTTATAAAAGAATTAGATAAAAAAGATGAATTGGTTAGAATAAAAGTTGAAGTAGATCCAGAATTAGAAATAACAGAAATAACAGATAGAGTATCTAAAAGCTATGGGAAAGCTTTATTGTTTGAAAATGTTAAGGGCTCTAAATACCCAGTTCTTATTAATGCTATGGGAACCTATGAAAGAATGGCAATGGCATTAGGAGTTAAAAACATAAATGACATGGGAAATATTATAGAAGAGCTTATTGATATGAGTAATTATATGGGTATAATGAATGCTGTTAAATCTCTACCAAGATTAAGTAGAATGTTAGGAGTTTTACCAATAAAATTACCAATAAAGGGAGCTTGCCAAGAAGTAATAAATCATGATCCAGATTTAAATGAATTACCTGTACTTAAGTGTTGGCCTGAGGATGGAGGTAAGTTTATAACGTTACCTTTAGTTATTACAAAAGATCCAGACACAGGAATACAAAACATGGGTATGTATAGAATGCAAGTTTATGATAAAAATACCACAGGTATGCATTGGCATTGGCATAAAGATGGAAGAGAAATTTATGAACAGTATAAAAAATTAGGTGGTAAGATGCCTATATCAGTAGCACTTGGATGTGATCCTGCTATAACATATTCAGCAACAGCTCCACTACCTAAAATGATAGATGAAATGATGTTTGCAGGATTCTTAAGAAAGGCTCCAATAAATATGGTAAAGTCTATAACTAATGATATATATGTGCCAGCAGATGCAGAGTTTATTATAGAAGGATATGTTGATGTAAATGAGGAGTTAAGATTAGAAGGACCTTTTGGAGATCATACAGGATATTATTCATTAGCTGATGATTATCCAGTTTTCCATGTAACTTGTATAACACATAAGAAAAATCCTGTATACCCAACTACAATAGTAGGTAAACCACCTATGGAAGATTGTTATATGGGTAAAGCAACAGAAAGAATTTTCTTACCATTACTTAAAATGATGAATCCAGAAATTATTGATATAAACTTCCCACTTGAAGGAGTTTTTCATAGTTGTGTTATTATATCAATAGATAAAAAGTATCCAGGCCATGCAAATAAGATCATGAATTCTGTATGGGGAATGGGACAAATGATGTATACTAAAATGGTTATAGTTGTAGATAAGGATGTAAATCCACAAGATGCAAAGGCTGTAGCTTTAAATGTATTTAATAATATGGATGCTAAGAGAGATATAGTAATAGCAGAAGGTCCATTAGATGCTTTAGATCATGCTTCTAATACACCTTTATATGGAAGTAGAGTTGGTATAGATGCCACTAAAAAATGGCCAATGGAACTTCAAGATAGAGAAAATCATAAGCATATAGAAATTACAAATGAAATTAAAGATAAATTAGATAAGGTTTGGAAAGAATTTAAAAATAAAGAAGATATAATAGATATAAACTTCCCATTAGAAGGAGTTTTTAATAGCTGTGTAATTATATCAATAGATAAAAAGTATCCAGGCCAGGCAAGAGAGGTAATGAAGTCTGTATGGGAAATGGAAGAAAAGCTTTATACTAAAATTGTCATAGTAGTAGATAAAGAAGTTAGTCCTAAAAATTTATCTATTGTAGCTTGGAAGGTATTCAATAATATTGATGCTAAGAGAGATTTCGTAATATGTGATGATAATAGATTAGGAATAGATGCAACTAGAAAATTACCAAGTGAAGGACATACTAGAGAATGGCCAAAGGATATAGAAATGAGTGAAGAAATGAAAGAGCAAGTAGATAAAAGGTGGAACGAATATGGAATTAAGTAAAATAAAAAATAAAATCTTAGATTATGGAACCTTAGTAATGTTTTCACATACTATTTTCTCATTATCCTTTGCATTAATATCTATGCTTATAGCTGGAAATAATAAGTTGAATTTTCATACTATATTTTGGATATTAATTGCATTTTTAGGTGCTAGAACAGGAGCAAATGCTTTAAATAGAGTTATAGATGCAGAAATAGATGCAAAAAATCCAAGAACGGCAACTAGACAATTACCACAAGGTTTAATGAATAAAAAAGAGATAATAATCTTTGTAATAATATGTTTTGCAATTATGGTATTTGCAGCATATAAGCTTAATACTATATGCTTAATACTTTCTCCTATAGCATTATTTTTAATGACTATATATTCTTATACTAAAAGATTTACATGGGCATGCCATATAGTACTTGGAATAACTTCAGCTGCAGCACCAGTAGGAGCTTGGTTAGCAGTTACAGGAAAAATAAGTTTACTACCATTAGTTATGGGAGCTGCTAATACTTTATGGGTTGCTGGTTTTGATATAATATATGGGGCTCAAGATTATGACTTTGATACTACAAATGGTATACACTCAATACCTGCAAGATTTGGAGTTAAAAATGCATTACTTATATCAAGAGTATTTCATATAATTGCATTAAGTTGCTTATTTTTAGTTGGCTTATTAGCGCCTGAACTAGGGATAATATATTACATAGGTTTATCTATAATAGCAGTATTATTTGTAATACAGCATAAATTAGTTAGTCCAGATAATTTAAAAAATGTTAAAGTGGCATCATATAATGTAAATCAAGTTATAAGTATAGTATTTTTACTTGCTGGAGTTATAGATTGTTTATTATAATATGTTGATTATTAATTAAAACATAGATAAGGAGGTAAACATGAAGAAAATAGTAGTTGGAATTACAGGTGCAAGTGGAAGTATATATGCTAAAAGATTAATAGAAGTATTAATTGAAAAAGGTATTCAAATAAATGTGGTAGCAACAGAAAAGGGAAAACAAGTATTTAAATTTGAACTTGGAATTAATTTAAAAACTTGGATTGATGAGCTAAGCTTAACTTATAGTAATATAAAACTTGAAAATAACAATAATATGTTTTCAGGAGTAGCTAGTGGTTCAAATAAATATGATGCAGTAATAATTTTGCCTTGTTCTATGGGAACTTTAGCTGAAATAAGTCATGGGCTATCTAAAAATTTACTATGTAGAGCAGCTGATGTAGCCTTAAAAGAAGGTAGAAAGTTAATTTTAGTACCAAGAGAAACACCATTAAATACAATACATTTAGAGAATATGTGTAGATTATCTAAAATGGGTGTAGGAATAATTCCTGCTATGCCAGGATTTTATCATCATCCATCAAGTATTGATGAAATAGTAGATTTCTTAATTGGGAAAATATTAGATTATTTAAATATAGAAAACAATTTATTTAAGAAGTGGAAGGATACAAATTATGAAGTTTAAAAAATTACTTACAACATTTATGACATTAGCTATGGTAGGAACAATGGCAGGATGCGCTAAGACAAAAACAGAAGAAGTAAAAGAAACAAAGAAATTAAGCTTTGGTGCAATGAGCTCAATAGATATTGTACCAATAGTAATTGCTAAAGAAAAAGGTTACTTTGAAGAAGAAGGATTAGAATTAGATTTTCAATTATTTACAGCAGCTAAGGACAGAGATGCTGCACTTCAAGCAGGAGAATTAGATGGAGTAATTGCTGATGAAATAGCTATTTCTATTTATCAAAATTCAGGAATTGATATGAAGATTACAGGAGCAACAAATGGTGCTTGGACTTTAGTAGTAGGTAAAGATTCAGGAATTGAAAACTTAGAAGATTTAAAGGGCAAGAAAATGGCTATATCAGAAAATACTATGATAGATTACTTATCAGATTATATAGCTGAAGAAAATGGAGTAAATTCAAGTGAGATAGAAAAGATTGCTATACCAGCAATGCCAGCTAGGTTAGAAGCTCTTAGAAATAAACAAGTAGATGCAGCTATCCTTCCAGCTCCTTTTAATGATACAGCAGTAGCTGATGGTGGTAAGGGATTAGCTGATATAGATAATGCAGATATAATGATATCAGCAATAGGTTTCTTACAAGATCAAATAGACAATAATGAAGAAGCAATAAAAGCTTTCTTTACAGGTTATAACAAGGCTGTAGAATACATGAAAAATACTGACATAAAAGAATATGAAGATATAGTTATAAAAACAGTAGGATATTCAGAAGATACAAAAGGTAATTTAATATTACCAGAACTTAATACAAATTATTTACCAGATGCAGAGAAGGTTCAAGCTGTATTTGATTGGTCAAAAAATAATGGAATAATAGATAAAGATTTAAAAGCTGAAGATGTAATAATTGATAAATTTATTAAATAGCTTGTAGGGAGATTTTATGATACAGATAAAGGATTTATCTGTTTTCTATGAATCTAAAAAGGAAAAAGTAAAAGCACTAGGTCCAATAAGTATTGATATAGATTCACAAGATATATGTGCAATAATAGGACCTTCAGGCTGTGGAAAAACAACTTTATTAAATGTATTATCAGGGATAATAAAAGAATATGAGGGGGAAGTTCTTCTGGATTCAGAAAAGCTTAACCCTTATATTCATAATATAGGTTTAATTCCTCAAAACTTTGGACTTTTACCATGGAAAACAGTAGAAGAAAATTGTATTTTACCATTAAAAATAAAAAAAACTAATGTAAATAATCAAGAAATTATAAGTAAAATGGATTTAATGATGAAAAGATTAGGTATATATGAATTAAAGAACAGATATCCAAAGGAACTAAGTGGAGGTCAAAAGCAAAGAGTATCTATTGTAAGAAGCTTTTTAATGAAGCCAGATCTTTTGTTAATGGATGAAGCTTTTTCAGCCTTAGATGAAATTATAAGAGAAGAAGCACAAGAACTATTTTTAGAAATATGGAATGAAAATAAAAATAATACTTTTTTCGTAACTCATAGTATAGATGAAGCATTATATATGGGGAAAAAAATTATAGTAATATCTAGTACACCAGGAAAGATAATTGATGTTATAGATAATGTTTTATTTAATAATAAGGACTATAAAAATCATCCAAGCTATTCTAAGATGTTTTCTTGTATAAAAGGCTTAATTAAAGGTGGGGAAGGTAAATGAAAGAATTGAAGAAAATTTGGATTTTTATTAAAGGATTTATAATATTAAATATACTTTGGTTTATATGTTCTTTATTAATGAATTCTAGAATATTACCAAGCCCACTAAAAATATATGCTAATTTACCAAATTTATTAAAAAACAATTTCTACATCCATATATTTGCAAGTTTATATAGAGTAGGGATTGGATTATTAATAGCCTTTATTATAGGAATTACTATAGGACTGATAATGGGGCATTCTCATAAGATGAATAAATTATTAAATCCATTAATTTATTTTACATATCTCATACCTAAAATGGCTTTATTACCAATAGCTATGACTTTAGGAGGACTTGGAGATGGTTCTAAGATTACTATGATAGTTTTAATTACAGTTTTTCCAATAATAGTTTCAGTAAGAGATTCAGTAATTAATGTATCTAAAGAAGATTATAATATGTTAGTAAGTTTAGGAGCAAAAAGATTAGAGTTATTTTACCATGTAACCTTACCATCTATATTACCTGATATATTAACTAATATTAGATTATCTATAGGCACAGCTTTTTCAATATTATTTTTCTCAGAAGCCTATGGAACTAGCAAAGGTGTAGGGTATTTTATACAAGATGCTTGGTCAAGAATTAATTATATAGATTTATATTCTGGAATACTTATATTAAGTATATTAGGATTAATATTATTTATAATTATAGATTATATTGAAAATATAGTTTGTAGATGGAAGAGATAATATATTAAAAATTTTATATGATAAACCACTTTTTCTATAAATAATAGAGAAGTGGTTTTTTTAATAAGATAATTTAAATAATATTTTCTATTAAATAATTATTTTAAAAGTACAATAAATTGGAAAAATTGTAATAATGAGAAAAAAATGTACATAACTAATTGTTAAATTATGGGCTTAGGAATATAATTAAAGTATCAAAAAAATTATTAGTAAAGGGTTGAGTTTATGAAATTAGGTACATTTAAAGGTGGGGTTCATCCAAAGGATGGGAAGGATATATCTAAAAATACTCCAATAAAGGAGATTTTGCCTAAGGGAAATTTAGTATACCCTATTTCTCAGCATATAGGAGCACCAGCAAAACCAATAGTAGCTGTAGGAGATAAAGTACTAGTAGGTGAAAAAATAGGAGAAGCCACTGGATTTATTTCAGCAAATATAATATCTTCAGTATCTGGTACAGTAAAGGCTATTGAACCAAGACTTAATGTTTCCGGTAATATAATTATGTCGATTATTATCGAAAATGATAACGAATACAAGGCTGCTGAGGGCATTGGGAATAAAAGAGATTACACCAAGCTTTCTAAGGAGGAAATAAGAAATTATATTAAAGAAGCAGGAATAGTAGGGCTAGGTGGGGCTGGCTTTCCAACTCATGTTAAGCTTACTCCAAAGGATGATAATGCTATTGATTATGTAATTGTAAATGCTGTAGAGTGTGAACCTTATTTAACTTCAGATTACAGAGTTATGCTTGAAATGCCTGAAAAAGTAATTGGAGGACTTAAAGTTATTTTAAGTTTATTTCCAAAGGCTAAAGGAATAATTGCAATTGAAGATAATAAGCCAGAGGCTATAAAAGTTATTCGTAAGGCTGCAGAAGGAGAAGATAATATTTCAGTAAAGGTTCTTAAAACTAAGTATCCACAAGGAGCAGAACGTTCAGTAATTTTCGCTACAACAGGAAGAAAAATTAATTCAACTATGCTACCATCAGATGCAGGTTGTGTTGTTGATAATGTAGATACTGTGGTTGCAATATATATGGCTGTTTGTGAATCAACTCCTCTTATGAGAAAAATAATTACTGTAACAGGAGATGCTATTAATAATCCTAGAAATTTTTCAGTAAAAATAGGGACAAACTATTCTGAACTTCTTGAAGAAGCAGGAGGATTTAAAGAAAGACCTGAAAAGATTATTTCAGGGGGACCTATGATGGGAACTGCTATATATTCTCTTGATATTCCAGTAACTAAAACTTCTTCAGCACTTTTATGTTTTTTAAAAGATGAAGTAGCAGAAAATGAACCTACAGCATGTATTCGCTGTGGAAGATGTGTGGAAGTTTGTCCAAGCAATCTTATACCACAAAAGGCAATTGAAACTATAGAAGGATTAGATAATGAATCCTTTATTGCAATTAATGGTATGGAATGCTATGAATGTGGAAGTTGTACTTATATTTGTCCTGCTAAAAGAAGAATAACTCAAGCTTTTAAACAAAGTAGGAAAAGCGTATTAGATAGTAGGAAAAAGAAATAATATTAAATTTATTTTATAAATACTTAGGGGAAATTAAAAAATTTATGGGGAAAGGAATTATCTAAAATGAGTGAATTATATAACGTATCAGCATCACCTCATGTAAGAAGTAAAGAAAGTACTAAAACAATAATGGCTGATGTTGCAATTGCATTAATCCCAGCCGGTTTATTTGGAATATATAATTTTGGATTAAAAGCATTAATAATAATATTGGTAAGTGTTGCCACTTGTATTCTTACTGAATATATTTATGAAAAAAGAATGAATAAAGTAATTACAATAAGTGATTGTAGTGCATTAGTGACTGGTCTTTTATTAGCATATAACTTGCCATCAACTATACCTTTTTGGGTACCAATAGTAGGAGGAGTTTTTGCCATAATAATTGTTAAGCAGCTTTTTGGAGGCATTGGACAAAATTTTATGAATCCTGCATTAGCTGCAAGATGTTTTTTACTTATATCATTTTCAAGACTTATGACAGACTTTGGAATTGCAGCAGATAATACAATTAAAGGAATTATAATGAATGGACATGCTGCTGTAAATGGATATGCAATGGTAGATGGAGTTTCATCTGCAACTATACTTTCAGCTGTTAAGACAGGAGGAGATTACAATTTACTTAGTATGTTCCTAGGAACAACAGGTGGAACAATTGGAGAAACATCAGTTATTGCAATTTTAATAGGAGCAATTTATCTTCTTAGAAAGAGAATAATATCTCTTAAAATTCCTATGACATATATAGGTTCATTTATTGGATTTATTATAATAATGAATCTTTTAGGAGGAAAAGGTCTTAACATAGAATACCTTATAGGAAATATTTTTGGTGGGGGGTTAATGCTTGGAGCCTTCTTTATGGCAACTGATTATGTCACTTGTCCAATAACTCCAAAAGGAAAAATAGTTTACGGAGTTTTATTAGGTTTCCTTACAGCAGTTTTTAGATTTTATGGAAGTTCAGCAGAGGGAGTTTCTTATGCTATTATAATATCTAATCTTGTGGTTCCTCTTATTGAAAAATATACTCTTCCAAAGGCTTTTGGAAAGGAGGCAAGAATAAATGGCTAATAAAAAAAGTACAATAATTAAAGATACAATAATACTTTTAATTATAACTATTGTTTCTGCATTTACATTAGCAGCAGTTAATAAAGTAACAAAAGAGCCTATTGCCTATGCTAGAACAGAGGAGAAAAACAAAGCTTATAGAGGAATGTTTAAAGAAGCAGAGGCTTTTGAAACAAATGAAACTTTAGTTAAAAATTGCGAGGATTCTAAAGAATTCTTAAAATCTAAAGGCTTTAATGGAACTACAGTAAATGAAGCTTTAATTGCTAAATCAAAGAATGAAGCTATTGGCTATATATTAAATGCTACCTCACCCAATGGTTATGGTGGAAATATTGAAATTTCTCTAGGACTTGATAAGGAAGGAAAGATCCAAGGCTTTGAAATACTTTCAATTAGTGAAACAGTAGGACTTGGTATGAAGGCTAAAGATGATGAATTTAAATCACAATTTGCAGGGAAAAATGTTAAAGAAATAAAATATACGAAGTCAGGTGCATCAGCTGAAGATGAAATAAATGCTATAAGTGGAGCTACTATTACAACTTCTGCTGTAACTGAAGCTGTAAATTCAGCACTAGTATTTGCTAAAGAAAATATTTTAGGTAAGGAGGCTTTTTAATAAATGAATAAGTGTACAGAACGTATTTATAATGGAGTAATTAAAGAAAATCCTACTTTTGTAATGATGCTTGGAATGTGTCCAACTATGGCTGTTACTACGGCAGCTATTAATGGAATTGGTATGGGTCTTGCAACTACTGCAGTTCTTGTAATGTCAAACCTTTTAATATCAATGCTTAGAAAAGTAATACCTAATAAAGTTAGAATGCCTGCGTATATAGTTATAGTTGCATCCTTTGTTACAGTAGTAGAAATGCTGCTTGAAGCATATTTCTATGAAAGCTTATATAAATCTCTTGGTATTTTTATACCTCTTATAGTTGTTAATTGTATTATTCTTGGAAGAGCAGAATCTTATGCATCTAAAAATGATGTAATATCATCTGTTTTTGATGGAATTGGTATGGGACTTGGTTTTACATTAGGTCTTTTAGTTATTGGTGCTGCAAGAGAATTATTAGGAAGTGGAATGCTTTTTGGTTTTAAAGTACTTCCAGCATCTTATGAACCAATATCCATATTTGTACTTGCTCCAGGAGCATTTTTTGTAATTGCATTTTTAACAGCACTTCAAAATAAATTTAATGCACCTAGTGCTACTAATAAGAAAGATACATCATCAGATCATTGTAGTACGGGCTGTGCTGGATGTGGAATTCAAGGATGTAGTTCAAAAATAGAAATAGTTAACGGAATTGATGAAGGAGGTAAATAATTATGGTACAAAACTTAATTTTAGTTTTAATAACTACAATCTTTATAAATAATGTATTACTTAATCAATTCCTAGGGCTTTGTTCCTTCTTAGGAGTTTCAAAAAAGACAGAAACAGCTGTTGGAATGGGAGGAGCAGTTATTTTTGTTATAACTTTTTCTTCTGCAATAACTAATCTTATTTATAATTTTATACTTGTAAAACTAAACTTAGAATATATGAAGACTATTGTATTTATAGTTGTAATAGCTGCCTTAGTTCAATTAGTTGAAATGATACTAAAAAAATATATTCCTAGTTTATATAAGGCTCTTGGAGTTTATCTTCCTCTTATAACTACAAATTGTGCAGTTCTTGGAGTTGCCCTTACAAATGTACAAGTAGAATATACAAGCAACCTTCAAAGCTTTATTTTTAGTATAGTATCAGGATTTGGTACCTCTGTAGGATACTTAGTTGCAATAGTAATACTTGCAGGTATAAGAGAGAGAATAGAACATAATGATATACCAGAATCTTTTAAAGGAATGCCAATAGTAATAATATCTGCAGGACTTATGGCAATTGCTTTTATGGGATTTGCTGGACTGTAGGGGGGGAGCGGAAATGGGAGAGATAATTATAGCAACTGCTGTTTTAGGAGGAATTAGTATTATTATAGGTGTCCTTCTTGGAATTGCAGGAGAGAAGTTACAAGTAGAAGTAGATGAGAAAGAATTACAGGTTCGTGAACTCCTTCCTGGTAATAACTGTGGAGGATGTGGCTATCCAGGTTGTGATGGGTTAGCTAAGGCTATAGCATCTAAAGAAGCTGCTGCTGATAGCTGTCCAGTTGGTGGTATTACAGTAGCAAATAAAATTAGCGAAGTTATGGGAGTTGCTTTAGAGGAAAAAGAAAAGCAAGTAGCTTTTGTAAAATGTGGAGGAACTTGTGATAAAGCTAAAAAAAAGTACAATTACTATGGAATTAAAGATTGTACTAAGGCTGTAATTGCTCCAGGTGGAGGAGATAAAGCTTGCTCTTATGGATGTTTAGGATATGGATCTTGTGTAAGGAATTGTTTATTTGATGCTATCCATGTAATAGATGGAATAGCAGTAGTAGATAAAGAAAAATGTGTTGCTTGTGGAAAATGTATAAAAGCATGTCCTAAGAACCTTATAGAAATGATTCCATATAGTGCTGAATATCAAGTTCAATGTATGTCTAATGACAAGGGGAAAGAAGTTAAATTAGCATGTGATACAGGATGTATAGGTTGTAAACTATGTACTAAAGTATGCGAAAGTGATGCTATTACAGTAGAAAATAATTTAGCAAAAATAGACTATGATAAATGCATAAACTGTGGAAAATGTGCTGAAAAGTGCCCAGTTAAGATTATTAAATATAGTAGTACTATTGATTCAAACATTAAGATATCAGTTTAATATAATAATTATTTAAATAAAAATAAGCTATTAGTTAATTAAAAAGCTAGTAGCTTATTTTTTTTGAAGAAGTGTTTTAATTTCATTTATTTCCTTTGTTAATTCTTCAATTTGTTTTTCTAATTCTTCTATTTTATTGGAATTACTTTTTGAGCTAGAGTTTCTTGATGAACTTTGAGAATTTGATCCATTTGAAGGACCCTGTGCATTGGCTGGATTTGCTGTATATGCAGCTGTACTTGGTGAGGAAGAACTACAAAAAGGGTTAACAATATTATAATTTCTAGCTTCATAATATCTACCTGGTCCTGCTTGAAAATATTGTTGCTGAGCATTATAAGTTAAGATAGCTTGCCCAACTAATTGTAGCCAGTTGCCAATGGAATTTTGAACGTTAAAGGGAACACTTCCAGCTACTATATTTCCAAGTATTTCACCAATAATTATAAAAAGTTCAGGGTGCAGGGTTTGGAAACCGTTTGGTATATCATTACAGCCATAGTAATTAGAATTACTATTGTTGTTATTACTACTATTATCAGTAGTATTATTATTCTCATCATTATTATTGCTATTATTACTGTTTCCATCGCAATAATTAGTATAACCGCAAGCTCTAAATAAATCTTCGAAATTTCCCCAGCCATTAAAATTCATATTTTTACCTCATTAAAAGTGATGTTAGTGTAAAGTTTTTACACTACTTTTTTTCTATTTTTCTTTATATATCAAG
>ERZ857882.1112-NODE-1112-length-32464-cov-4.012867_pt1 | contig 32464 bp, 53 predicted proteins | sample MGYA00519697_ERZ857882 | MGnify/ENA primary metagenome ERZ857882 (study PRJEB31778, sample SAMEA3449373) | human gut metagenome | biome: human gut; feature: human-associated habitat; material: faeces | place: United Kingdom | collected 2010/2012 ...
GTCAATGTTTATATGACTGTCCTCGACCGCTTCGAACGTGCCATCTTCTGTGTCAGAATGTGTAACTGTAAATTCCAGTTCTGTCCCGTCTGTTACATCGGTTACAGACGCGGCCACAATGGCAGAAAGAAAGCCGCTGCGATCAATTGCAACGGCTGTTCCGCCCGGAATCACTTTTGTATTACTATAAAGTTCTCTTTTCATAAATTTCTCCTTACATAACTTTAATCTTATGGGCAATGATAAAGGACTCCTCATGCCGCACTGCAATATCATCGTACATCGTCGCCCGCGTCGCTGCTAAGTTTTCTTCAAAGGCATTATGGGTGTTCCCATCATCATCAACCCAGCTGCCTTCCAGGGTTGTGAAGGTCTCCATTCCCATCTGGTCGCCAATCAGCAGGTCCGCCCAGTTCCCGAAAAACAGTTCTGTCAATCCTGTAGAAGAGACAGGGATCTGGTTGGAAACCTTATACGGTGCTCCCAGGAGTTTTCCGGCCTGCATTTCTTCCCGGTAAATATAAGTCCCTGTTTCGGTTTTCATATTCATCAGTAGTCCTTCCATCATACTGTTGAAGGCCCAGCCCAGCTTCTGATCATCTATATTCTTCTGCATTACTACAGAACGGAGGTAGACCGGGAAATCTGCGGTAATTACTCCCGTAGCAGATGCATACATCGCATCCAGCTTTGTTACGTCAATTTTCTCTACCCCCTTATTGTAGTAGATCCCCAACGGCATAAACTCGCCGCCAGTACCATACAGCCCGCCATAGTCCAGCCCCAGCTGCATACGGCGTGTCAGGTCATTGGCAAACATGGCGTCTGCAGAGTAACTGGTACTCATCAGGAGCTCACGGGACTGCGGGACAATCGCCGCAAGGCTCTTGGCAGACAGCTTCACGTTTCCAAATTCCGGGGCAGTCTTGGTAATCTTGCGCTGTTCGCCACGCCATGTTGCTCTGGTTCCTGCCGTCATCTTGGGTATGTTAAGATTTCCTTTGTCCAGCGGTACCTTCTGGGCACCCAGCTCAAAGATAACTGTTTTGGGATACAGCAGTTCAATAATGTCATCCATGTACACTTCGGGGATAAGGTAACCTCCATAGGCAGGGCCTGTCGCAGAAAGGGCCTTAAACTCCCGTGCCATTTCATTGTCCCCATAGTTTTTCTGTGCAAAGTATGCCGCACGCTCCGGATCCTGACGTCCCCAGATATCAATACATTTAATAGATCTGGCCAGCATCACATCAGCAGGAACTGTCTTCTTCTTTCTGGCGGAAGCCATATCTGCCGGCGGGGCAAGAAAAATATTGCTGTATTTTCTCTGTACCGTCTTTCTCTGCCTTCCATCCCCCACGAAATAACTCTTTTTTTCACGGCTCCTGGCCGCTGCTTTAGATTTCCTCCTTTTCTCTCCCTCTTCCGCCCCTTCATCTTCCATTACCTCGGATACGGCATCCAGGATATCTGCAATATCCGTCTCATTGATTTCATCAGATTTAGCCGATTTTCTCTTCTCATTGGCCAGCCCGATTGCCTCCTCCAGAATTTCCCCTATGTCAAGGGTACTTTCATCTTTTCCTTCCTCAGCATCGACTACGGCATTCAGGAGGTCTTCTGCATCATCTTCCGAAATGCCTTCTCCCTCCTTACGGCTTTTATTTACGGTTTCAATAGCGGCTTCAATAATATCTGCCGCATTAGCGTCAATTCCATCATCTGAAGGATCCTCCTCTTTGGATTCATTCTCCTCCATAGCGTCCTTGACTGCTGCCTTTACAATCTCCTGCAGGTCATCTACGCTTGTTTTCATTGCCTTCCTCTGGGTACTCCTGTTTACATACTTTCTTCTTGCCATTCTTTTTTCTCCTTAAAAATAGATTTCTACTTCCCTGACCGGAAGCCTTTTATGTTCTTTTTCGGAATGGTTGTTCTTTGTTGATTCTGCCTCCCGAACGACGGAATCAATTATGCTGGAAGCTTTTTTCATTGCTTCTCCAGCCTCCTTCAGGGACTTAAGCCGTAAATCGCTTATTTTACGGCCTGCCTTTATATCTTCGGCCAGTTCCTGTTTGATTGCCTGAGCCCTTTCTATAGCCTCATTCATAGACTTATATCCGGTTATTTTTGCCTCCGGGTTCATTGCCCAGGTAACCACAGATACCTCCCACAGTTTTACCTCCCGTAAATGGCGGATCCCTTCTGCATCATAGTCAAACACAACGGGATCGTATCCTATGGACAATTCATTAAGGACGCCATCCTTTAACAGGACTTTTATATCCCTGCCCATGGAGGTGTCGGATACCTTTGCACTCAGATATAGGCCGTTAACATCCTCCCTAAGCTCCACAGGGCGTCCAATCGGCAGCCAGCAGTCATTATGCAGTGCTAATATCTTTACTCTCTCCCAGCCTTCCGCCAGCGTCTTTGTGAAGGCGCCGGGCTCTATAATATCCCCTCCGGTATCCACGTTGGAAAAGACAGCTCCATATCCGGAGAAAATACCTTCCTCTTCGTTGTAGCTGTCCATTTTAAATTGCATTTTTTTGTATTCATGGTTCATATTTTTCTCACCACCTTTCTTGCACGTATAAATACGTGTTTTTATATTGACACACGTATCAACACGTGTTATAATGTAACCATGATAAGGAAAGGAGATACGAAAGATGCCAATTAGTCCACGGGAGATGATTAAACTCCTAAAGCAAAATGGTTTCCAGGAAGTCAGCCAAAATGGTTCTCATATCAAATTGCGGAATTCCGAAACCGAAAAGCAAGTAATTGTTCCTTATCATTCCAAATCCTTAAAAAAGGGTCTGGAGCAAGCAATATTAAAACAGGCGGGGCTTAAATAACCCCGCCCCCTAAAATGGAGGTACATGTATGGAAAACAAATTATTTTATCCTGCTGTCTTTCATCCTGCGGAAGAGGGAGGCTTCTGGGTTTCATTTCCTGATATCCCCGATTGTCTTACGCAAGGGGATGATATGGCGCAGGCTTATGAAATGGCCGTTGATGCTCTTGGTTTAAGTATTACTGATATTATCGATAATAAGGGATATCTTCCGGTACCTTCTTCCCCTGATTCTATAAAAACCGAGGATAATGGTTTTCTTGTTATCATACAATTCGATCTGGCCGCATATAGAAAACGCACCAGTTCAAAAGTTGTTAAAAAAACTCTGACTATTCCTGAATGGCTGAATGAAGAAGCGCTTGCCAAGGGAATCAACTTTTCCCAGGTTCTTCAGGAAGGACTTGTGGCCAAAATACAGTCTATGAATACGTAAGGAAGCAATGGCAATTCACTGTTTCTTCCGCTTTCCCACAGTCCGGGTCACAAGGTACCATTAACTTATTCCCTGCAGAAGTTATAAAGGGCTCATCTATCCTTACGGTTTTCCCGTTCAAGTCCAGATGGGTGTCCCTAGCTTTTGCAGGGTCTGTTATATGCCAGGTCTTAAACTGAAAGCCTCCGTTTTTTGCCATATCAAAATTACCAGCCAGAAGGCTTGTGTTACATTCCTGGGCGGCTATCAGCCGAGCCCTCTTATCGGAAGTGTTCATGGCCAGGACAATCTCTTCTGTGAGTGTCTGCTTATTTTTTCCTTCTTCCAATCCTTTTACGATAATATCTCTAACCGTATCCTTCGTAGTCTGCGTCACCCTTGTGATTCTTTGCCCGCCCTTCAGCCTGGCTGTTGATACCAGTGCAGGCTGCTGTACCCCATTCAATTGGTACTGCTTCTTTGCCTGCTCTGCACCTTTGCTGTAGGTCTCCGACCATAGCGGCGCCAGGATCTCTTCCAGAATCTCCTCTTCTTTTCCCCAGTTGATCAGCTGATCAATAAACTGGGAAACAAGCTTTTCCCGTTGCGCCGGTGCAACTTCTTCAAATTCTTCCTGTGTCATGTTCAGTATTTCCCAGATGTCACCTGCTGCCTTTTTTGTCCCCAGAAGGGAAGCTCTTATCTGGTCACTTTGGTGTTTCAGGTACTTGAACAGGGACAGCTCAAATTTTCTTCCCTGTTCCCGCTTTACTGCCTCCAGACTTCTTGCTGCTGTCTGCACACGCTTCGCCTTTATCTCCATGGCCTTACGGAGGATAACCTCTTCCTGTCCTTCACCGGGGTCTATCTCTATCTGATTCCCGTCCCATGTCTCCGGTTCCCCCTGCATATCTGACATACAGCTGCTTATTTCGGAAAGGTCTTCCTCTTCACTTACAAAGACATCCCCCATATTCGTTTTGTAAATATTCCCGTTCTCATTTGTTTCCATCCCTAAGAGCTCTTTGCTTTCGTTCCTGGTAGTCAGGCCATTTACCCAGCCTTCCATTGCTACCGTTTTGTCGTGTTCTTTATTCTTCGGGATGATTTCATCGTATTCCCAGTATAAGTCTTCCCCATAGCACGAAAGCAGCTGCAGGTTGATTGCATCCTGCCTCTGCCTCAGGCGGGGCTTCAGTACATTACTTGCATAAATATATTGTGCAGCGTCCGCAGTAGCACGGTTGCTGTTCTGTGTTATTCCCATAATTTCCCGTGGCATACCGAAATGTTCCATAATTGCGTCTCGGGTAAAGGTACGTCCATTAATCATGTCCATATCTTTCATGTTATCCGCCAATTTTGCTACTGTTGGCTGCCCCCCTTCTTTCGGGCCTGATAATATGGCTGCCCCGTGTGCTTTCATGAACCCTTTAAAGTTCTCATTCCATTCACTTCGGAAGCGCTTTACCTGATCTTCACCGCTTCCAGGTAAAATGACCAGTGTGTCCGGCGTCGCCCCATTCCAGAAGAAATTTTTCTGGAACTTCGCGGCGTATTCATCCAGCTCCGCTTCGTCTGCCACCGCCTCCGCTTGTCCCAGTCCCCTTCGGTAGGGATCTAATGGGTTCAGGTCCTTGATGACAAACATATCATCTACAGGGATTTCCTTGATCATCCCTCCCGGCGTCCGTATTACGTAATAGGGAAAGCCCTGATAAGGTATCTGCTGCACCCATTGTACCGGGACCGGCCAAAATTCCGCTGGCAGTCCATCGGGATATCTCTCCAGGAGCAGGTATCCTTCCCCCTTTAAGAGCAGGTATTCCTGGAACAGCTTCCATATCGCGCTCGCAGTAAATTCTACCAGCGGGTTTGGCCTCTCCATAAATTCCAGAAACGGGTGCCTTGTAATCTCTGTACGGTTCCCTTCTTCGTCTATCTGGAACAGCTTCCCGGTCACATAGGACAGATCCCCTGCTATCTTTTCGACTGGCGCTAATCGGGGATTCTTTCCAAAGGCTTCCATCCATTCGCTTGTATTTCTCGCCGGCGGGGACGTATACCGGGGAACCATTGCCGAGTTGTTGTTTATAAAATTGTCTGCTCTTCTGGTCCTGCGTCTGTTAAACAATCCCATCTCTCACTTCTCCTACTAAATATACAAATTCCACCTCTGAGGCTCATACATGGCTAAAGCTAACGCATCCGCTATGTCCGGAGAGGACAGGCCACGTTTCTTCATTGTTTCTTTTCTCTCAAGTTCAAGCCTGCCGTCTTTATTGACTGTATATTTGCGGCTGCTGAGTTGGCTTATCAGTGTATCATTATCCGGTATCTGCAGCACGCCGTCCTGCAGGGTCTGCCTCACCTCTCCCCACATGATTCCGGTACTATTGCTGTACTCTACCGGATCGGACTCCCTGACTTTCCCTCCGGCCCCTCCGAAATGGCATTCTATAATCTCAAGGTCTATCCTCGGGATTTCCTGGCAATCCAGATAATCGCTGTGCTCCTCCGGGTTCAGGCCCGCCTGCATGCACCTGTCCAGCCATATTTCGTTTATGATCTGTTCCCGCATGTCATACAGGTTATCGTAGACTCCTACTCCCAGGCCGTCACAGTCTACCTTTACCCGGTATGTCTTCATGTCCGGATAAAGGGCAGCGTATCTCTTTATCATCTGCACCGCGTAGCCCGATATCTCTGTGGTACGGTTATGATGGTATATTTCCGGTTTTTCCGAACGGGCATGATCAAACAGAGGATAGAGTACGGAGTCGTCATCCCCATAACGCGCGACGTCAATCCCTATATCCAGCCTCACATTTTTTGTCTCTATCTCCCTGGCCGCTGCTGCCTCACACCATTCCATGGAGATCAGGCTGTCTGCTTCCGACTTGGGGAAGTTCCCCTCCACACGGATCCGGAATACGTCGCTTTCTGCTCCGAACATCTGAATAATTTTATCCACGAATTCCTGATCTACCCTGGTACAGGATCTACCGTCTATATGCAGGGCATTATACGCCGACCGGTTTTTATGGTGGCTGTCATAGAAAAAGCCCGACAAACGGGTCGGGTTCCCACACATTAACAGCTTGGCTCCCTTTGTGGACAGCGCACCCAGAACTGGTTCGAATACGATGTCCTTAACTCCGGAAGCCTCATCGATGATAAACAGCACATGCTCCGCATGGAACCCTTGCAGCGCATCCGGGCTTGTTGCTGTCCGTGCCACTGCAAACCATTCTTCCGGGTGTCCACGCATATAAATCTTTTCTTTGGTCCATATCAGTTCCCGGGCCAGTGCCGGGGTATTACGGATCCATTTGGACGCCTCCGCCCACAGGATATCAAATAGTTGATGCTGAGTAGGTGCTGTACAGGGTATCTTCGGAAATGGCCTGGTGCACAGGTACCATATAATCGCCCAACTTTCTACGGCACTTTTACCGATCCCATGGCCGGAGCGCACGGATGTCATAGGCTCTGCTTCCAAACTTCGCAAAATGGCTTTCTGGTTATCATCCGGTTTTACCCTTATGATATCTTCTACAAATTCCACAGGGGCATGGTAATAATACTGCAGTGCTTCTTTAAGATTGCTCATATCTTTCTTTGTAAGCCTCCTCAATAAGGTCTCCCAGGCTGCTGCCTTCTTCATCAACCTGCTGACGTTTTACAGCATTGTCTAACTTCAGTCCCTGGATCCGTTCTTCCTGTTCCTGCTCATCCAATTCCGTCAGCGGTTTCTCTGTCCAGCCACGGAAATTGTTGATCAGGCTGAAGCGGGCTCCGTTAGTTCCATCCTTGTCAAACAGTCGCTCTTCTGCATATTCTTCTACCCTTGACTTCGCGCGCGTTATCGTGTTCATAAATTCCTTTTTCCCTTGATAATTAAGCAAAGATAATCTTGTACTGAATCCCAATGCCAGCGCTAATCCGGTGACTGTCGGTGGCTTTGCCCCAACTATAACTGGATTTCCAGATTTATCAAAAACTATCTCTCCTTCCTCATCTTTCAATACTTTACCTTCACATTTCTTAAAATATTCTTCAATCAGCTCTTCGATCTCTTCTTTATGCTCATACTTCGGAGGCCTTCCGACCTGGCCTTTTGTCATCCACCTCACCTTCCATTCGTTTACAGTCCAGGCAGAACAAACAATTTCTGTTTTCCCACATAAAAAAACACCTGACTGCTGCTGCAGCCAGGCATTTCTTTTTGGAGTGCTGATATGTGGGAGGGGGAATCTCTTCTGGATTCCCTAGTTTTTATTATATCACACTTTTTTATCAGTTTTATCGGACTTCAAAAAATTTGAAATTTTTTCTGATATTGATGCTTGACTTAAATGTACTATACCTCCTACCTTATTCTGCGATAATCCATCTATAAAGCATAATCTGAAAATTCTGCGGGTTATACTATCCGGAATGTTTTCAATCCATAGCTCTATTTCCACACAATCTTTCGTTAGTTCATCGATACGCTGCTTCCACCTGTTTTTTAGACGTTTCTCTTTTGCAAAATCATACCCTACAATAGGCTGCGGGCGAGGATATCCAGTACGATAATCAAGAATGACATCATTTCCAATCAGGCTGTCTCCTTTGCCTATGTTTTCCAGTTTCTGTTGCAGCTCTTGGATTTCGTCTCTCTTACTCGTATATTCTTCTAGTTTTTTTCTTGTTATCTCCACTGGACTTTCCTCCTTTTTCTACGCCTGCTGCCACAGGAAGCTCCCTTCTGGCTTTTCTATGACTGCTGCCTCCGGAAGCTTCTCTCTGACCTTGTGTATGACTGCTGCCGCGGGAGTTTCCTCCCAGGTCTTTCTGTATGACTGCTGCCTCTGGATTTTTCCTTTGGCCTTTCAATTGACGAAAAGAGTATAAATGCATAATTCACTTGACGAAAAGAGTGAAAATGTATGGCTTACTTGACCACTTTTTTGTCAAGTAAACAATTACTGCTTTTTTCTTACCATGTGATTTCTCTATGCTGCCATTAATTCCTTGCTATGGAAGCATTTGCCCACATGATTGTTTCTTCCAATTTGGTCATGGCCAGGGATTTCTCCCTGCTGGCCGGGCACTGCTCATTGATAAGATATGCCAGTTCTTTAGCTTTACCGCGCAGGGCCTCATATTTCTCTGTCTGCCCCTCCTGCGGCTTATGGTAGCTAAAATTATTTTCAATTGTAGGATTCATAGTCTATCTCCCTTCTATTTCTCTCAATGGAATCTGTAACTACAGTTGTTTATACTTATACAGTTTTCATAAGAATATGGTATCTCATGACTACATTTAATCAGGATCCGTTTTCATATGGTCCTGAACTGTTTCTGCGGGATAGTACTCCTCGCATTTTTTACGGCGCCTGCATCCATCTACACCGCAACATAATTTTTTCATAAAGCATGTATTACACAGACACTCTACACATTTTTCTTTCCCATCCATACTATTACCTCCTTAAAGTTCATTTACGGCCAGAGCTTTAAAACTATGACCAGAAGACTATTCCTTCTTGCTCCGCTCCGAAATCTTTTCCACTTCCGAAAAAGCAGGATGGTCTTTTCCGACAATAATCCCTATTTCGTTCCATTCTTCGTAATCATCATGGTAATAAAGGCGCATGATATGCTTTTTTACCATTTCAATGTCATCTATGCTTAGGTCAGACATCCTTATAATTTCCATATTCTACACCCTCCGTTGAAACCAATTTATCCTCCAAGAACTCGGCACTCATGCACATCGGCTCTCCTGTCTCCGCATCAGATATGTAAATACCATCACACTCACAGCCGCCATCCCCATCGTTCCACCGGCAACCGTTAACATCACATGTCATACCACTCATAAATTTCTCCCTTCAATTTCTCAAACATTATCCCTTGCCGCTGACCTGAACATCATAAACAACATTTCTATATTTGGTTTTTCCCGATTCTGACGGATTGCTTTTTTTACAGTCTTCAAAGAGTACCAATCACCTTTTCTGCTTTTTCCTGCCGGAACATATACTCCCACTCTGTAAGGTATTTCTTTCTCCACTTGTTTGTATACCTCTTCTGGCATGACATAATAATTAAAGTCGCCCAGAAAATTATGACCATTTTTTGAATGAAAATCCTCAACAGAGGACTTTACTTCATAGCAGAAAAAATCTCCTTTTTCCAGGCCGGATATGTAATTATTTTTTGGTTTGAATTGCATGTAGTCTACTCGACAAGCGTGATTGGTTGCATAATCAAATGTAACCTCTCTCGCCCAATAAATCCTTGGATCATTATGAGGATTTATATGTTTCTGGGTGGATATAGACAATATCCTTGTTATCTCCGGTCTGCTACTCATTACCTATCTCCTTTTCCATCCCCTCATCTTCCCCTGCATCCGGTCCCTCACCATATTTTTTTGCACAGGCCTTGCTATCAGGAAACAAAAACATACATTCTCCATCTGTAATACTGCACCCATACCCATGCCATTCATCCGTATAATATGCTGCTTTACATTTACCTGCTGCCATAGAATTCCTCCTTAATTACTCAATTATTCCGATGCTATAAAGGAACCAATTGCTACCCCAATATAAGCACTAACGACTCCTGCCGCGCTCGCAAATATGCATTTTAATATTGTAATAACTATTATTCTGCTCGTTAACATTCCAGTATCAAATGCCACACAGGCAGCCAGTATCGGCTTTATAAATAAAATCCATCCCCCTAAATAAATTCCTCCAGCAATACTCGCAATGATAATTACAACCCCTATTATTTTCTTCATATTTTCCTTTCTCTGGTCTCCAGAAAATGCTCATTTACTGATATCTGCGGTAAATTACTCCATAGACTTACGTGTATTCCATCTTTTCACTGCCTCCTGCATAGACTTACCTACAACATAAGGTTTCACCGGGCATTCAGCACTCTCGCAGCATATTGCATATAATCCTTCTGCAGGTATATCGCTTTCACTTATTGCTTCTGATCCGCAGAATGGGCATGGCTTTAATACCGGGGGAGTCGATTCACATGGGTCCTCATCACATTCCGCATAAGTACTATAATTTTTGTTACACTCTTTCATCCTATTCCTCCTTCAAATTCTCATTTAACTATCCTGAAATGATTCTTCTGCTGGATGTACTCCGGCCAATATGCAAGGTTCCGGCTTTTCACACCGTTCAAATTCGATTACCCATACCCATGGATTGGCATTCCAGCCGTAGCAGTTAAGGTCTGGCTTCTTGATGGTCGAATCCCATAACCTTGAAAACCAATATCGTGCCGGTAATATTTTTCCGCCGTCTAATAATGCCTCTGCAATGCACCCCTCTTTTACAGCCTGCTCCTCTGTGATATCCTGTAACCTCTCCACCTGGATATCCGTAACCTTTAGCCAGATACGAGCGGCTTCACGGGGCATGTGTATGGATGGGCGCCATTTCCAATTCTCTGTTTCCGCCTCCCATAATTGTCCATTTTCGGAAGCTTTATAAACATATCCGTTATTTTCTCCTGCGAAATCTATGTACTGCCATGTCTCCCTGACATACAGTATATCTCCTACATGATAAGGTGCCTCATGCGCAATTACCCAATCTTCTATTTTGGGACCAATCCATTCTCCATATTTTAAAACGTTAAAATATCTAAAGTCATTCTCACAGAATAAAACAAGCTTTTTTGCAGCACGTCGCGTCACCAACTTACGACAATCAAATATCGCCCAGACCATATCTGTATTAAAAAATATTGGTTTTATATCCATTCCGTTCTCCTTCCATCCAGCGAAGAACTACTCTCTCCGCTGGTTAATGACTCATTTTGAATAACTCTCCTAACAGTTTAAATCCTCTACGTTCATGTCCAGAACCCGCTGTGCCCCTGGGAATCCAATTCCCAGATGAAGATATAAACCGCTGACATTCAGATCTGGCGAAAAACTGGTATATATTTTTGCCCGTTTACCGCGCTGTCCTGTGATTAAATCCTCGCGTATTACCCGATATACATATAATGTGGCCTTTTCTTCCATGGTTTCACGGCTCCTCCTCATTTTTCTTTGGCTTGAAGCACGGAGCCATTAAAACGTCTCTAACCGGCAGTCCGTAAAATCTCCCCTCTTTGTCTCTGCATACCAGCTCTTTATTTTCTGCCCGGCTACCTTTGCAAGCAGAGCAAAAATTTTTATATCCCAATGTGTCACACATTATGCACTCCTCCTAAATCCTCATTTAATCCGGCCTACAATCGTCACAATACATACCAAACATCTTTTCCGGAAAATTTCCATCAACCTCATTGCCTTCATCATTAATAATTGTACTTTCCTCATAAATGCTTGTGCCTTCTGTGTGACTGTCATACAGACATTTGCATTCTTTACATTGCTCATAGTGGTCTGGCAATATTTCCAGTTCTTCCTGTAGGTAATAAATGACTGAAAATGCTTCTTCTGCTGTCAGTTTTGGATTTACCTTGAAACTGATTCCATCTGGACTGTCTCCGCCCTGAAGCCATTCATAAAATTTCTGCACAGCTTCCAACCCCATCTTATCAATTTCGATTTTTCCGCTGCTACTTCCCATTTTTATTCCTTCCCGGCCTATTGACCTAAAGTTCAATTTAAACTACATTTGATTACTCCTTAATTTTAGATTCCAGTGTAAATATCGCCCACCGTAGCGCTGCCACCGCTTCGATATCTTTTTCCTTCTCCGCACGTTCAAGTAGCGAGTAAAGTTTTTCCATTTTCTTTTCTTCCATGTCAGGCCTCCATCAACTTTCAATTCGTACAATGTTTATGTCTACAATTCCCGGCTCATCTTTGTTCCTCCGGAACTTACTTGCTATGAAGAAAATCCATTACCTCATTCATACATTCTTCGCAATAATCCCTGTTCATTTCTGCTGCATATGGCTGTACTTGCAGAATGTCTCTACTCTCTGCCTCAATAATCTGAGGGTATATTATGCAGCTGCGTTTATCCTGTATCTCCCGGCCACAGCGGTCACATATTATTTTTTGTATCTTCATAGTATCCTCCTTCTGCGGTATCCTAAATTGCGGCCACGTGCGACCGGAAAATATTTAAAATATAGTCATCCGATTTATAAGTATAAAACTGGCTTGCCGTATTTTTATCTACATGGCCTAAATAGTCACCAGCTTCTTCCGACGATCCCCCTCGCTTAATGATATTTGTGGCGGTCGTTTTGCGGATTAGGTGCGGGTACACCACCACATCCATGTGCGCCCGCTCCGCAATCCGTTTAACCGCTCCATAGATCCCACTGCGGGAAAGGGCTTTTCCGCCCTTGGAAGCAAACAACGGTTCCCGGCTGTTCTGGTTCACCCCGCGCTCCTCCAGATATTTCAACAGGAATTCTTTGGCTACTCTGTCGATGCAGACTAAACGATACCGGTCTGACTTATGTCCAAATATAACAAGCTTACCGTCGTACCAGTCTACGTCACAAACGCGTACAGCAGGGACTTCTCCATCCCTCATGGCCGTGCACCTCAAAAATTCTAACAATGCCCTATCCCTCGTAGAACGGCACCCCGTCTTAAGCCGTTCCCACTGCTCTGGCTCCAGATGCTCTATTGGTTTAGCTGTTTCCTTGTATTTGTCCAGATTTTCGCATGGATTTTCCGTAATCAACTTAGCTTTTCTCATCCAGGTAAAAAAAGCAGAAATAAAACGCTTACAGTTATTCACGGTACGGTTTATATTTCCTCTCTTTTTATATTTCATCAGGAAATATTCCACGTCCGTTTCCTTAATTTGTGTTAATGGTTTTTGAACTACATCCAAAAGGGCTTTGATATGCCTAAGATACTGTTCCGCTGTGGTTTCGGACAGTTTTGGAGCCTTTTTGGTTTGAAATAATTCAATAATATATTCATTTGTCATGTCTCGGGTAGCCAGCGCGGTTTGTTCTTCTACGATTTCAACTCCGTACATGGCCTGAATCAGTACTTCCTGTAAAATAGTCATCATCTGCGCGGTTAAGTGCACGCGCATGGAAATAAGAACATCATTTATAAGCTGATCTTTTCTTGTCATCTTTAGCCTCCCTATTGCTTAAGAGGCACTAAAAATGATATAATGCTCTTAAGCAGGTAAGCGGTGGGTATCATCTTGGCGGGTGTCCCACCGCTGTTTTTGTTCACTTTTATTTCCAAATTTTGGAAATAGATATTGACTCCGCGCGCATGGAGTGTTAATCTTTAAGTGTATCGAACGTGAGTTCTGTCCTTTTAGGGAGGCGGCCCTGGGACAGGACTCTTTTTTTACTCTGTTTTTCTATCCTGGGAAAAATGATATCCCGGAATCCGGATTGCCCTTGGTTTCCCTGCATCCTTTTCTATCATTCCCGTATCCAACATTTTAGTGATATGGGCACTGACGCTGCTCTTGGAACTTAGACCAACAGCTTCTCCTATTTCCTGATAGCTCGGCCCATAACCATGCTCTTTGATATACTGGACAATAAATTCCTTTATTACTTCCCTCGTTTTATCTCCATTTGTCATACGCTATACCTCTCCAATAGATACTGTCTGTGAACGGATCCGGTTCCGGCGGTTGTACACATCCGAAAAGCAAAATCACAGCCAAGATAAATGCAAGTATCATTACTGGTTTCATGTGTTCTCCTCCAAAAATGAGATTCCATCCATACTATCTAATGTATCCCTGCTGCCACCGGAGGCTTTCAAGACTTGTTTTTCCCCGAATTTACTATATGTGACCGCTTCCCTTGACCACCCCGGGTATAAATCCTGCATGTAGTCTTCAATCATGGTCTGCATTTCTCCCCGCAGTCCGCGGTTCCCATTATCCATCATTCCGTGGTGCCCGATGCATCCCAGGACTCCATTCTGTTCTATCCCCAGGCCCAGCTGGGACCGGGATACCACATGCATAATTTGTAGCCCTCCATAATTGCAAGCACTTTCCATGTGATATCCTTTGCGGCAGAAGAAACAGGATTCCCTGTCCCGTTTATGTATCGCTTTCCTGGCCTTCGCCGTAAACTCCGTCTGTTTGGCCATCCGGCTCTTCTTCGACCGCTTTTTCTTCCCTATTGTCTGCATACTATTTCCTTTCTCTCCACTTTCTTTCCATCATTTTTTTAATATTACGCTCAATACGGTGATTAATAATTACAGTCATTGTCCAATCTTTTGCAGCAACAAACTTGTTTAATTCCCCAATATCCTCTTTGATCTGATAAATTATCTCTTCTTCTGTCTCATACTCTGGTGTTGCATTTATGATCTCCATATCAATTCCACTTTCATGAAGACCTTTCTGTAAATCCTTTAATCTCATTTTCATTCCTCCCTATCCTGCTGTTCCTGTTCCATATCCTCAATCTTTAGCTGGCCCGGCAGCTGCTTTTCTGCCATCGGAAGAATATCAAATTGCAATACGCAGTACCCTTCTGTGATCCCTCCATGGTCATCTGTCATATGTGTTATCTTCAAGTCCATTCCGTTCCCGGTTTCTTCCCCGTCCATCTGTTCCTGCAGGTGCAGAATATTCCCTGTACGGTACGGATCATGCTTTTTCAGGATGAGGTACCGCTGTCCCTCTTTAATATCCCTGAGCATCGTCTTTCCCACCGGCAGATTGTACTCAGCATCCTGCGGCGGCAGTTCTATTGGCCTAAATTCCTTTTTCTCCGGTTCCTTCCAGGAAATCCCATCCCCACTTCCCCTTCCCTGTGGAAGTCTCTCCGGGCTTATCTCTTCCGGAACGCCTGCTGCCGCCGGCGCCTTTTCCATTTTCTTTTCTGTCTCACGACTGTTCTTTTTTGCAGGCGCCGCTTTGATTACTTTTGACTGCTTCTTTTCCTGTTGCACCGGTGCAACTTCCCCTTTTTCCGGAAAGGGTTCCCCATAAAGGGACTGCCATCCCTCTTCTGGTGTCCCATGCCCCATCAGCAGGCTGAGGGCTTCCCTCATATCTTCCCAGGAATATCTCTCTTTTCCTTCTGTCCTTGTATTTACCAGGATGATATCCTTGTCTGTTCCCTTAAAGGACAGCATCAGGCGCCCTACTCCCTGCAGTCTCACGCTGCACATTCCTTCCCCCGATGGGGCCACAGCCTTCATGGTCTCTTTTGAACAATCCTCTTCCTTTTCTGTATCTCTGTAGGCGTGCCACAGCTTCCGGTAAAGCAGGGGAAGCGTATATCCCAACTGGTGGATGCTCCGCTGCAGGTTGTTCTCCATCCTTTCCTGTATCTGGTCCTTTTCCTCCATCAGGATTTCCAGATCGGAGATCTTTTGTTCTTCCTTGATTTCATCTTTTATTGCCGTGATGTCCGCTTTGCTGTATTCCTGGGTTAATTCCTTGTTGATTCCATCCGGCAGCATAATCATTACCGCCAGTTTTCCCCAGCCATATCCCTGATATTGAGGCTGAAGATAAGGGGAATATCCATCCTCTGAAAACCGATCATTGATTTCCATAAACCGTGATACTCTTGACTTGTCCAGGCCGTACTCCGCCTTTGCAAATTCTTCCACACTGCTGTAGCCGGATTCTTTCAGGATGTCTGTATCCCTGGCCACCTTAAGGCAGTAACCAATCTGCACAAATCCCTCCTCCACTTTCTTCACGACTGTATCCATGGATTCTTTAAAATCCGCATAATTAAGATAGCCTACTGCCTTTTCTCTCATTTCTATGATTTCTCCCACTTATACCGCCTCCATAAAATCTTCCAGCAGCCCCTGCAGGACCCTGGTATTATTTTTCTGTCTTAATTCTTCCAGGTTCTCTTCCCGTTTCACCTTGCTTATTTTTGCCAACTCCTTTTCCTGCTGTGTAAGGCGCTTTTTAATTATCTTCTGCCACTCCCGCAGGAACCCCCTTATTTTTTCTATCCCGATTTCTTCGTCTAAATATGTTCGGTGCTGGCGTATTGTACCGCCCGGCTCAACTTCCAGCGTATAATATGGTGTATCGGGATCTTCTGTCCGACGCAGGAAGAAAATATATGTTTCCCGGTTCTGGATCCGGTCATAATATCTATCTGTGGCACCCGCACAATGATGCAATGCCTGTCCCTCCAGCATAATTTCTGTCAGTTTCTTCGGTACAATTACCCGGTATGTCTCATTCTGGTACTCATAGATTCCCTTTACTTCCTGAAGGTTCTTTTCTGCTTCCGGGAATTTTTCCTGCAGTTCTTTCTCCTTTTTCTCTGCCAGCTCCCTATTTCTCCGGATGTCCTCTATCATCTGCTGTTTTCGGATCTCCTCCATGATTTCATCATGCCTGCGCTTCAATTCTCTAGGTCTGGATATCATGGCGTCCTCCATATCCCTGTTCATACGTTTACATCCAGACAGATAGTCTTTCCATTGATCCAAAACACGCTTTATTTTTAGCTGTGGGTATGATTCCGCCTGCTGCCTTATAAGGTAATTTTTAATCTGTTCTATTGATGCAGGCAGTCCCGAAATGTCTTGTGGAGTGATTTTGTTACATTCCAACCAGGACAACGTTTCTTCAGAAAGTTTCTTTCCGGTTACATCTGACCACTGCATCCATACAAGCATGAATTCTCCTCCATTCTGTTCTCGTATACGGTGTATCTTTTGCATATCCTGGATCCCAAACACTTCTCGGATGTCTTCCCCTGCAGGAAGCAATGGGCCATAGTATGAATTGAACTGAATATGGATACTACTCTCTTCCAGCAATCTCCAATACCGACCTTTTAGCATATATTCCATCATACGGGTTATGCTTGCCCTGGCGCCCATCCACATCAGGTTGTTATAGTTTGCCCTGGCCCCTGCTGCTGCCATCTGCTCAAAAATCCGTGTCCAGCCCTCATATGCTGTATCTTTCAGTGCTTCTTTGATTCCTCCTGGATAAAGATATCCGCTGCTGATTCGGCGGTTCGCCCAATTGCCTTTATCAAAATTGGCATATTTGCCACATATGCTGTTCCGCATGCTCTGGCTATAATATATTTCACAGTCCCTACTATGACCACGTACCTTGATAGTTCGCCCATTCTTAAGAGGCATTACACGTACTGCCTCCGATGTTTCCACATTCTCCTCTCCCGGCGCCCAGGTGATTTCCACATCATAATAGCGGCATACGCTCCTATTTTCATTTACCACCTGCATCAATACCGCCCCTGTACGATGTGTGACTTTCTTTACCCTTTTTTTCAATGTAAGCATTTTCCCGCAGTTCTGGCAGCATAAAATTCCCTTTACCCGTTCATCCTGGCTTGTAGAAGCCCCACAAAACGAACATGAATATGTCTTACTTTTCCTTTCATAAAATCCATAGTGTATTCCTGCTGCCGCAAGGATTTTTTCTTCAAAATCTTCTGGCTCCACCGGAACACTTCTCATCAATTCCTCCAGCCTTTCCTGCCGGCGTTCTTCCTTCGTCATGCGTTTTTCATATGTATAGTTGTATTCCAGATTATCAATGTCTTCTAACCTTCCGCCATATCTGGTCAGCGGCTTCAACAATTCCTCAATCATCTCTGCTGCGTTTTTAGGTTCCCACGCCCATTCCTTATCCAGAGCGCTGCTATAATACCCTTCCCATCGATTGTGCCCTGCTGCGATTGACTTAATTTTCTCTATATACCATTTATCTGCTGCAGGATCATAGGCTTCATATTCATGGGTTTTTGTATTGATACAGTAACGGGTGTCCAGCTTCTTATTCAGAAAAAAATTAAGTATCATGATGTCTTCTGCCTGCTGTACCGTAATTACTTTTCCTTTTTTTGTAGCCGGTACCGGAGGTGTCAACAATACGATTTTTCTTTTCATGCCTTCTCCAACTCTCCTTCCTCATTTATGTGGTACCAGGTATCTGCAGGTACCTCTTCTCCTGCAACTACCACTTTAGCCGCCAAAAAAAAGCCGTCCTTTTCCTTCAGGATCCCCATGACGGATCCCTTTCTCCCACGTACCCGGGGATTCACTCCCCGGGCAATGGCGAGAGAGCCTGTCCCGGAACCTACAGCCTCATCGGCCTCCACGGTGGTCATTCTCCCATTCTTTTTCCAGCTGCGTAACGGATGCTGAATCATATAGGCGATCGCAGCACTGCAGAGCTGCTTCAGGTTTAATTCCCTCACAACCTTTAACTGGGTGCATGATATTTTACTGTCCACGCCATCTTCATCCAGGCTCCCCATGGCCTCTACCAGGCAATACCGGTTCCCTTCCCCCAGCGGGTAATAATCCAGACAATCCAGGGGGTTTTCTGCACAATGGAGGCCGGTATTGGCACATTTGGAGCTGCCTTCCTGTATGGTTTCACCTATTACGTACTGAAACTTCCCTTTTCCTTTTGTACATGTCATGTCTGCAAGGAATCCTTTATATGCAATCATTTCGTACCTCCCAGATAATATTCCATGATCAGGTTTTTTGCCCTTGCCATCCCGGGAATTCCCAGGGTTGTCCTCGGATGGGCGCCCGCTGCCTTTATTATGTCTTTGTCTACTGGCTTCGCATTCTGAGCGCTCCACAATAAAATCTTTGCTATACATCCCCGCAGGCTCTTCCCTTTCTTCCTGACTGCTATGGCCATGTCCGGCTCTTCCATGCAGCTCATTTCGATATAGGAAATCCAGTCCTCCATGATTTCATAAGGCTTCAGGTCCAGTTCTTCTACCTTAATTTTCCCCAGGGCAGCCATCATGGGAGTGCATAATGCCGGGACGGCTCCCTCTATGTAATCCTGCGCTTCCTCTTCATCAATCCCGTTTTCCTTCGCAATCAGCAGAATTGCATCCGTATCTTCTTCCGACAATTGGGCCGCAGCTGCCCGGTTTATTTCTTCTGCGCTGTCGAATTCTCCAAAATTTTCCCACATATTTTTCTCCTACACTCTCTTTTGATTTACCAAACCCATCTGCATCAGTTCCGCATTCGTAGGTCCTTTGCGGGTTCCATACTCATTCTCTATCAGGCACCAGTGCTTATAATGGCGCAATACCTTGTACTGCCGCATGATTTTCCTCTTCTTCCCGTCCTCATCCTCTATAGAATCCGTTTCCAGAATTTCTATGGTGCTTCCGGGTTCCAGATTTTCCATTACTAACATTCTTCTTTCCTTCCTAACTCTGTCTGCATCCATTTCAGGTATATATGCTCTTCATCAGTAACCGTATATACGTGCGGATCCAGCTTCTCCAGAATTTCTTCCCATAATTTTTCGTTCTTAACCGGCTTCCCTTTTGCGTTACGCCAGCCGGCTGCCTGCCACATCCTCGGCCAATGATTCTGCAGCGCATGCAAAACATGCCCGCAACGAGTAAAGACTTGTATGGAGGCCGGTTTTGTGATCCGGTTTAATGCTTCCAGCAAGGCCATCATGGCAAGCTGGTTTTCTGTCGTTCTCTCTGCCTTCCCCGCCCCATCCCTTGTTTTCGGTTCCCCCTCCAGGATGTACTCCAAAACGTAGATATACCATCCATCCTGGACCCGGGGACCCTTAATTGATGTCTCTATGTACAGATTTATCTGTGGCCTGTCCTCCACTTCTTCCACCTCCTTCTTTTTTCTTACTTATTGGCAGGGGAAGAAGAGCATAAGAACGATACCTATATCCCGTAAATGGATTTTTTCCCTCTTTCACGGATGACTTATCCAGATAATATCCTTTCGGTACCTTGATTTCCTTCCAGGTTTTCCAATGGAGGTATACCTTTTTCTCTGGCTCTGGAATAGGAAGGTTCCGGGAAGCAGAATAATCACTTTCCCGTAACCGTGGATCCGTCGCCGGTGTTTTGGTAATGTAGGCCGCCAAATCTGCGAAACTTCCCTTCTCGTACATCAGGGTATTAATCACTTTTCCGCAGGGCCATGCCTCCTGTAGAATAATATCTGTATCCGGTATGCGATTAATGACCAGATGAATATGCCAGCCGTTCTTTGTGCCTACCTCAATGTTACGGAGCCATCTCAATTCCTGGCCACGTTTCCGGTACTCTTTCCTTACCTGACGTATAAATTTCTTAAAGTGCCCCTTTGCCGTCTCCATATCTGCCGGACGCTCTTCTTTCCGATAGGTAAGGTCTGAAAAATAATCGTTGGATTGAAAATGCTCACGCAGTTTCCTTCTGGCTTTTTTCTCCCGGTTTACCTGATTTTGTTTTTCCATCTGCTCCGGGGTCAGCTTTTTCTTTGGCTGCCGCTCCTGCCCCGGCGCTCCATACTTTGCCGTATGGTATTCTTCAATCTCGATGGCCTTCCTCAGCCTGTATATTTTTTTCGTAAATGCCATATCCCCGGTCCTATCTTTAATTGTTTTATCAAGTTCTAAATGCGGATTTAAACCCGCATTTTTCTTGATTTTTTCCGGGCCGGAGCGTATAATAAAGTTGTGTTTATATTATGGCTTCGGCCCTTGGTGCATGGCTGCTATCCATGCACCTTTTTTATTGGCTCATATTTCCGATTTTCATTTGTCAAGTTGCTCCTGATACATTCCCTGTATGCTTTCTGCACTTCCTCTTCCGGAAACATTCCCACAATAGGCTTGTCCGGTTCTTCCCGGGAGCCGAACAGCGATACCATATCATCCTCTGACATTTCCAGAAATACCGAAACATTTCTGGCCACATCATAACAATGTTTTGCCTGGCTATATTTTTTTTGACGCATATATGCCCGGAAGGACGCTGACATTTCCCACAGCTTATGTCTCGCATCTTCTGCCTTCGTTATCATCTGTTTTATCCTCCCCTATCTTAAATGCAAAATGTAGTTCTCTTTGTGCAGCGGCAGCGGCATAATTTCCCGCCCACTCTTGCTTCCCCTGCTCATAGGCTTCCTTTACTCTTTCCTGGTATTCTTTTACCGACATAACCGGCTTCTGATAAACCGTCTCCAGCTTTTCCCGGACCGTTTTCTCTATTTCCTGCTCCCATTCATATCCGCCCCAGCGGTAAGGGATACAGACCTTTTCCTTGATAAATAAAAACTCTTCAACAGTTAGTTCCAATACAATCTTTTTTTCTCCCATGGCTTCCTCCTTTCAAATTTCCGATTTTCTTTCCTTCATGGGATAACACCGGCCGTCATTAATCAGCCAGGCTATTCCATACTGCTCGTACAGTTCTAAAGCCATTTCAATTGTTATAGGTTCAAACAACATCCGTTTCACCTCCCTATGCTATCAAAGCTTGTCCCACTATGAACCGCTTATGAAACAGCGGTTTCCTTTTGGTAAAGTGCATTTATCACTATTCGGGATACATTATCTATTATCTGTTGCTTTTCTTCTGCTGTATGGACAACTGCATCGTCGTGTATGTAGACTGTACAGGCTCCATGTTCAATTGTCTTGACGATTGCCATACTTACATCCCTCCTATCTTTATCTTTAATATATGGATAGCAACTTGTACCTGTTACAAACTCCCTTTCTGTATCTTGTCTTTCTATGTCTTTCTCACTATAATGTAGGTACAAGCTCCCGCCAGAGCTGAGTACATAGAAAGGAGATTTTTTATGAGCTCTTATGATGTAGCACAAATATGCAAAAATGGGCATCTAATAAATGAAAGTTATATTTCCTACCCACAGCATAATCAAAAATATTGTTCGCTATGTGGGGCAGAAACAATAATTGCTTGTGAATTTTGTGGTGAAAAGATTCGTGGCTACTATAGCAGTGACGTTCTTATTCTCTCTTCCGATCCCACACCTGTTCCTTCATATTGCCCAAACTGCGGTAAACCTTATCCATGGACTAAATCGGCGTTGGAATCTGCAGCTTTGTTAATCACCGAGGAAGAGGAATTCTCTGAGCAAATGCGGGATTCTCTTATTGATTCGCTGCCTGATATTATTACTGAAACACCTAAAACCAATTTAGCCGTTGTTCGAATTAAAAAAGGTCTTTTGTGTGCTGGTAAATTCACCGCAGAAGCTATCAGACAATTCGTTATTGACTTTGGCTGCGAGTTGGCAAAAAAATCAATTGGACTTTGACTTTTCAATTACAAATAACCTATGGCCGGGACAACTACTTTCTCCGCAATTGTAGTTGTCCTTTCCCTTTACCCAGCAATGACAAGTGGTATTAATCTTTGTTCCGCAGTTCTGACAAAAATTATCTTTTTCATTCACCTGGGCATTACATATATGACATTTCATTTGCTTTATACCTCCTGTAGTTCTCTAATTTCCCCTTCCGAATTCTTGCTCCTCCCGCTGTCTTGCAAATCAACTTTTCTGTTCCTTGCTTTCCCAACTCCTTGCTTTTATAATGTAATTATCAGCGCTGGCACGCTGTCTAAAAGGAAGGAGATACTTATGAATAATAATGAATCACTTCGGACAATCCTTGAATTGCAAGGTATTATTCGTAACCTAGGAATTCCTCATGGCGCCGTATTCGCCTACCAGGAGCAGCTACAGAATATTGGAACAATTGTAAAGTCACCTTTAACTGAATATGTCCGCAAAAACTATCCTGATAAATCCTGCATTCAAAATCAATTCAATGTTCCGCAGTTTGGAGTTTTAGCTGAGGCATACTCACATCTCAGCGTTGTAACTGACGCTATCCGCCGTGTGGAAAGAATCGATTCAGTTCCGCTAGGATCTGAAACCATTCGTGCTATTGCTGCTTCAAAGCCAGCAATAAGTGAACTATCATCTTGCATACAAGAAATTAAATATAAAAATTCAAATATTTACATACCAGAAATACTGATTCCTGACGACTATGTTTTTAATAAAGAACCAGAAAATATCGAATGCGATAACCCTGTCGTTAAATCCTCTAATCCTAAAATCAAGAAAATATCTCCACTCGATGCTTACAATATTATCTATGGCCTTATAATGCTACTCCTCGCAGTTATTACTGTTTTGCAAAGCCAAATGGGCCCTTCAAAGGAACAATTGCAAGAAGTTATTGAAACTCAGAAAGAAAATAATGAGTTATTACAAAAAAATAATGAAATACTTCAATTAGAATTGGACGCCACCCTGAAGACCGTAGATTATTTGTCAACCATACTTTCAGAAATCCAAATCAGTGTTGAAGATAATCAAGAGCTTCCTGAACCTCCTCTAAATGCTGATTCTGATTCTCAAGCGATAAATTCAAATCCCTCTGAATTTCGATCAGAGAATCCCACATTTCTTGATGAATCAACCGTTCCTGATAAACATTAAATATTTGTAATAATGCTAAAACCGCAATTATTGTAAGAATCATGATAATATGCGGTTTTTCATTTTGAGGATCCTTCAATATATATACCTCCTATAGTTTCTGCTTTCCTCTTCAACTCTCTGCAACACTTGCTTTCCATGATTTTCCCTTCTATAATGTTTGTACAAGCTTCTGCAAAAGCTGAGTACATATGAAAGGGGGTCTTATATGTTTGAAAATACTTCGCAATTACACGCCGCAATGAAAGAAATTTTAGAAATTTTCCAGCAAGGTAAAGATATTGATTGCTTATATCCTAAATATCCAGAAGAGCTGTCTGCTGATTTAGTAGAAGCTATCAATACTTGCCTATCCCAAAATTATTTAACCGGCGTAAGCTGTACTGTCGGTGCACAAGGTGACGTCATTATCAATACTTTTGCACCTCATATAACAGCTGCTGGTTCTGAATTTATTTCGGAAAACTAGGATTTTTTTCATCCCTCTCTGTGTGGGTGACTTCTTGGAAGCCTAAAATGTCATCTACTGCTTTAAAGACTTCATCCACACATGCGCGCGGAATGCGTTCTTTCTCCAAAATTATTATGATTAAGTACGCTGTTCTCACTGTGTCGTGAGTTACCAAACTTGTACCGTTATCATACTCATGCCATTTTGCCATTCTTATACCTCCTGCAGTTCTCTGTTCTCCTCCAGTTCCTGCTCCGCCTGCTGTCTCAAATCAGATTGTGCTGGAACCATTCCCAGAATCATTCCGAAAACAATTGCCTGCTGCCGCTCATTTAGCATTGGAGCCATTATCTGTATGTTTTCTATTGTGTTCTCTGTTAATTTGATATTTTCTTTCCTCATATTTTCACCTCCTTTGTTTTCTTTGTCTCTAGTATACGAGTCTTTTAAAACATTGTCAACAGTTTTTTGTTGACTTTGAAAACATCATGAAGTATAATCCGATTAGAAAGGTGGTGATAACAATGACCATTGGAGAAAGGCTTCATTATTTAAGAGAAAATGAATTGAGAATAAGTCAAGAAGAATTGGGAAACAGAATTGGTGTTAGCCGTTTTTCTATATCTAATTACGAATCGGGAAAAAGGTGTCTAACCGCTAGAGTAATTACAGATATTTGCCGAGAATTCGGAATAAATGAAGTATGGCTACGCACTGGAGAGGGAGGTTTTGATAATATGTTTACACATCTCGATCCAGCTGACCGATTTTCTATTAATTTAGGTGCTTTATCTACCTCCGAAAATAAATTTATCCAGAATGCTGTAAATTATCTTGCAGAAACCGATCCTAAAAAATTGGAAGTAATTGAGGAATTTATGAAGGCTTGCATAGGTATAAAATAAAAAAAGAAGCTCCCTATTGGGAGCCTCCTATTATGCTTACTATTATTAGGTAAATACGTCGTAAAATCTTTATATCTGTAATCGTATTTACCATTTCATTAATTTTTATTTTATACTCATCTTCTGTCATATGTAACCCCTCCTGTTTTTATCACAAACATATGTTCGAATTTTTAGTGGGTGATTTAATAATAACTCTTTCCATAAACACTTTCAAGATGTATTCGAACAAATGTTTGTTTTTAGTAATTTACCAACATTCGGTAATTTGTATACAACATAATTATAGTATATTTTCAACAATTATGTTTGGTAAAAAATGGTAATAGTATTTTATAATGTGTCTCTTTGAACTATTTATAGTAATGTTTATATACTTTTCACAACACAATGGTAGGATATGGTTTTCTTTGTCCTTAAACTGCTTTGTTTTGACCTTCAATGCAAATTGATATTTCAAAATTTTGTTACTTTTGACAAGAAGTATCCTATGAAGTTGCACCGGTGCAACTTCTCCATGAAGGAAGGTGAACATTTTCTTTTATTTGATGAAGAGACAGACACTACTGGCCTCGTAAGAACAAGAGCTTTATTTTTTCATATAAAGAAGGAAATGAAACGGTGACAAATTGTCACCAGTTGAAAATGAAGGTATGCCCCACTACTTGATGATTCAAATAAATAAAAACCGCCCCGGAGCCAACCGGGACGGAAACTTAATACTGTACAGACCGAAGTCGGTAAGTATTTCCTGAACAAAAATATTTTACCATGAAACTTCAACATCTGTATAGGTGTTATTTTTATACTCTTTTTTCATAAACTGTACAGGAGGATTGCTATGAAGAAACAACTAAACCTTTATGGTCATTATTGTGCCTATCTCCGTAAATCACGAGCAGACCGGGATAATATGTACGCTACGGATGAGGATGTGCTGGCCAGACATGAAAGTATTCTTGCCGATCTCTCCAAACGCCTGGGTATCGTGATTGAGAAAACTTATCGTGAAGTCGTATCCGGAGATACTATTGCTGCCAGACCAGAGGTGCAACAGCTCCTGGAGCAAGTTGAGGACGGCTTGTGGGATGGCGTTCTGGTTGTGGAGGTGGAACGTCTTGCCAGAGGTGACTCTATCGATCAAGGAACTATTTCCCGTTCCTTCGCCCTCTCCCATACTCTTATCATCACTCCCAACAAAATATATGATCCGGATGATGAGTTCGATTCAGAATATTTTGAGTTTGGCCTTTTTATGAGCCGCCGTGAATATAAGACTATAAACCGGCGTCTGAACAGAGGAAGAGATCAATCCGCAGAAGAAGGTAAATATATTGGAAATAAACCGCCATACGGTTATGAGCGTGTAAAATTGCAGGGCGAAAAGGGATTTACTCTTTCTCCTGATCCTAATAAGGCTGATATTGTACGTATGATTTTTGATATGTATGTGAAGGGCGAAGACAGCGGCTCAACTGGCGTATCTAAAATTGTCAGAAAACTTAATGCTATGCATATCCCTGCTGCCATGGGCGGTGATTGGACCACTTCAACTGTTCAGGATATGTTGTCTAATCCGGTCTATATAGGTAAAATACGGCATAAATGGCGGCCAGCAGTAAAAAGTGTTAAAGATGGTGTCCTTTCTGTTTCCAGGCCCCGCGATAAAGAACGGGTTACGATCTATGAGGGCCGACATCCAGGTATTATATCTCCAGATATATATGCTGCAGCGCAAGAAAAAAGGAAAAAGAATCCGGGAAAGACTGTACCTAGCCGCTATATAATCCAGAACCCTCTTTCTGGCCTTGTTGTATGTGGAAAATGTGGCCGCAAAATGATACGCCGCCCTTATAAACCGCCGCAGAAGGATACGCTACTATGCTACCATACAAACTGCTCTCAAATAGGGAGTCCGCTATACCTTGTGGAACAAGAGATCCTAAACGCCCTGAGGGCCATTGTGGATGATACGATAAATCCAAGCATATCCCTTCCCGAAACATCCGATAATACCTTGAAAACAAAACTTAAAATACTGAATGAAAAGGAAAAAGAATTGGATGACTTACAGCTCCAAAAGGATCGAATATATAATTTTCTCGAACAAGGAATATATAGTATTGATGAGTTTAGAGAGCGCTCTACTCGCAATACCGATGAAATGGAAAAAATACAGACAACTGTGGAAGTTCTTAAAACGGAAATAAAAAAGCTGAATTCATATCAGAAGAAAAAGAAAGAGTTTATACCCCGATGTGAGCACCTGCTGGAACATTATGAGGAGCTGACTGTGGAGCAGAAGAATGATTGCCTTAAAGAATTATTAGATAAGGTTGAATATGATAAGAATGAGCGCAATAAACACGGTGAAGGGGATAAGCCTAATTTCAAACTGCATTTATATCCCAAATTTTTTTCAGATAATTACTGACAACATCATGGTACAGACGAACTGGCGCATTTCGAGATGATCGGTGCTATCGTTTACCAGCTGACCAAAAATCTGTCCATGGAAGAAATTGAAAACTCCGGCTTCGGCCCTTATTATATTGACCATACTACCGCCCTCTGGCCTCAGGCTGCCGGCGGAATCCCCTTCAATTCCTGTGAATTCCAGTCCAAGGGTGATATCATCACCGATCTGACTGAGGATATGGCTGCAGAGCAAAAGGCCCGCACTACCTACGACAACATTTTAAGGACCATAAAGGATCCTGATGTTGCCGCTCCCATCCGTTTCCTTCGGGAACGTGAAATCGTTCACTTCCAGCGTTTCGGAGAAGCGCTCCGTATCGTTCAGGATAAACTTGACAGCAAAAATTTCTATGCCTTCAATCCTGAATTTGATAAGTGCAAAAATTAATTTTCTTAAACCAGCCCGGGTCCTACGGCCCGGGCCCTGTCTTTGCTTATCAGCCTCCGGCATACCGGCCTTTTTATCTGTTATCCCCAAAGAAAAATAAAGCGACTGTTCCCGGACCGGAATGGGCTCCGATGGTAGGGCCTATTGTATTTATCATACAGTCACTGATACCGAATTTTTCTTTCACCAGATCGCGGACATATTCCGCATCTTCCAGTGCATCACCATGGCTGATGAAAAAGCAGTCATTTTTATCCCGAAAGCTCCCTATCTGCTTTTCCATCATATCCACCAGACTGTTCAGGGATTTCTTCCTGCCGCGGACCTTTCCCACAGCAACCAGATGTCCCTCATCATCCACATGAAGCAGGGGCTTAATGGACGCCAGCGTGCCCACAATAGCAGTTGCCCTGCTCACCCGTCCTCCTCTGTGCAGGTTAAAAAGGTCATCTACCGTAAAAACATGCACCATGTTCAGCTTATGCTTTTCCACCCATTCCGCGGTTTCATCCAGGCTCTTCCCTGCCTTCTTCATCTCCACCGCCTTGTGGACCAAAAGCCCCTCTCCCAGGGAGGCGCAAAGGGTATCCACAACAATAATCCTGCAGTCTTTTCTTTCTTCCATAATTTCCGCGGCTGCTGTAAATACATTCCCGCAGGTTCCGCTCAGTCCTGAAGAAAAGCTGAGTACCAGAAGCTCACTGCATTCTTCCAGATAATTTTCCAGATATTCCTTTGCCGTTTCCGGGTTTACCTGGGATGTGGTGGGCATCATCCCTCCACGCATCTGCTGGTAGAATTCCTTAACATCCATTTCTTTGTCAATACCATAGGGTTCTTCGTTCACAATATAAGGCAGAACCATCATTCCCAGATGATTCTGCTCTATGTATTCTCCAGGCAGATCAGCCGTACTGTCTGTTATGATTTTAAATTCAGCCATTCTCTTCCTCCTCGCCGTTCCGATTTTTTCTTTCTTATTTTAGCATGGGTGTGCCCTGCGCACAATAAAAAAACAGATACTTTCCTGCAGGGCCTTTCCCCTCGTGGGCTGCCGGCGCATGAAAATATCTGTTTTTCCGTGTATGGTTTATGCTGTTTTTACTTATTCCCCTTTTTATCCACCGGATCCAGCGCTCCGGGGAGCCGCAGGCGGAACAGCCGCTTTGCAAGCTGTTTGGCATTGAACGGAACTACAGGGTAAATATAGCTCTGATCAGAAACAGTACGGTTTGTCACCATGAAAATGACGGTGAGCAGGATTCCTGCACCATATCCCCACACTCCGAAAACCGCCGTGAGTATCAGGTTTATAATGCGCATGAATTTCAGGGCATAGCCCAATTCATAGCTCGACTGTGTATAATTGGCGATCGCAACAAAAGCCATATACAGCATGACCTCCGAATTGAACCAGCCGCTGTTGACGGAAAATTCACCCAGCACCAGCGCTGCCATGACACTCAGAGGCGTGCTCAGCATATTCGGCGTATTTACCGCCGCCAGACGGAGGCCGTCGATAGCCAGCTCCAATATGAGGAACTGCCATATGAGGGGAACATTCACCGTATCCCTCACCATGATGAATTCAAAGCCTTTCGGTATCAAATGAGGGTATTCCATCAGTAGAAGGAAGGTCGGCGTCATCAGATAAGTAAGCAGGGCGATAATAAAACGGGAAAATCTCAGATACGTACCGGTAATGGGCGGGAAATAATAATCATCCGCCTCCTCCACCACATCAAATATGGAAGTCGGCATAATTAATACGGAAGGAGAATTATCAACAAGAATAACAATGTTGCCTTCCAGAACTTGCGCAGATGCCGTATCCGGACGCTCTGTAAACTTAAATTTGGGGAAGGGGTTATACCATCTCCTGTCATAAAGGCATTCCGCCAGGCTTTCCTGGTTCATTGTCAGGGCATCCACCTGGATATTTTTTATCTTGTCCCTGATTTTTTCCAGAAAGGCGTGATCCACCCGGTTATCCATATAACAGAGAACGATATCTGTTTTGGAGCTTTTTCCGGCATGCATCATTTCCATCACCAGATCTGTGGAACGGATTCTTCTTCGGATGAGCGCCGTATTAAAGACGATGGTTTCCACAAAGCCATCCTTGGATCCCCTGAGTACCTTGTCTTTTTCCGGTTCCTCCACACCTCTGGCAGGATAGGTCCTGGAATCTATCAGGATACATTTGTCAAAGCCGTCTACAAAAAGAAGAAATACGCCGGACATCAGGCTGTAAAGAATTTCCTCCCATGTATCCTTAAGATCCACTTCCACGTAAGGCACAAAGCCCTTCGACATTTCATGGGCGTCCTTGGGCATGTTATCCTCTGTAATATCCATGAAATGCTGTAACAGCTTCTGCATCATTTCATCCTTGCAGAAACCGTCAATCAGGTAAATACAGGCATTTTTTCCGCCGACCTGTATGACCCGGTATATCACATCGAAATTTTTATCCGCCTTTATGACCTTGTTCATGTAGAGCATATTGGCTTCCAGGCTTGTCGCCATTTTTTCCTTGGAATCTGTCGCTTCACTTGCCATATACAAAACTCCTTTCCGGACATATAGATATAGTTTGTCCGGAAAGGAGCCTGTTTATACGTTCTGTGTTGTGCTTCCGAAGCCGCCGTTTCTTACGCCGTCGGCATCGTCGTCCTCCGTAATTCCATATTCCAGGAAAATCCCCTGCATAAAGCCTTCCCCGGCCTGCAGCTTCAGAACCTTGCCCTCATTGGAATCATTGGTTATCTTCGCAAAGATATGGCCTTCATTATCGCTGTTGAAATAATCGCTGTCAATAATGCCCACCGTATTGTTCAGCTGAAGCCTGAATTTAAAACCAAGCCCGCTCCGGGGATATAAATGAAGCACCCATTCCGGCTGCATGGAAGCCCGGATTCCCGTGGGAATCTTAATGGTTTCCCCCGGTTTCAGTTCCAGCGCAACCGGTGTGAAAAAATCGTATCCCGCACTGCCGCTGGTCGCTCTGGCAGGCAGCTTCAATTCCTCATAAATTTTTACAATCTGTTCCTCTCCGTATTCGGGGAAGGAATCCTTAAAATCAGAGAGGAACTGTTCTCTGCTCACTTTCATGAATCTGGCTATTCTCCGCATCCTGTTCTCCTTTCATTCTGTCCGTCCGATGTATCCTGCCATGCGTCTTCGGCAGAAGCATAATCCGGGCAGTGAAGAACTGGCCGGGCCGGATTTTCCTGTTTCAGGGAGGCCTGTACGTCAATAACCCTCTGGTTGGAGCTTCCCTTCCACATCAGCTTGACATCCTTCTTTTCTATCTCAAACTCTCCATCCACCAGTACATCCACATACTGCAGAATGGAATCCTTATATAAATGTTCCCATACATCGCCTGTATACAGCCAAATGGTTTTGTCCGGATATTTTTCCCTGATTTCCTTCATCAGCTTACGCACATCCCCCTTATTGGCCGGATGGAGGGGATCCCCTCCGGAAAAGGTGATGCCGGAAATATATGGCTTATCCAGCTGCTGGAAAATTTCCTGTCTGGCCGCCTCGTCAAAGGGCAGGCCTCCTTCCGGATCCCAGGTTATGGGATTCTGGCATTCCCTGCAGCAATGCTCGCAGCCTGACACCCAGAGAACCACCCTGAGGCCGTCTCCATTGAGCATATCATCCTTGGTAATATTGTGGTAGCGCATGTTACATCGATTTCCTTTCCGCGATTTCGGCCACGGTAAGTTCTCTTATTTCAGCAGTCTTCATCTCTAAATCGAATTTTCGGTGTAATCGCGTCTGACAATAAACTTAGTCGTGATCGGCAGCTTCTGAGCTCCCAGACGGAGAGCCTCCTGAGCCACTGCCAAGGGCACGCCCTCGGCCTCGATCAGGATGCGGCCCGGCGTCACCGGAGCGACGAATCCTTCCGGCGAGCCCTTACCCTTACCCATACGCACTTCGGCAGGCTTCTTCGTAATGGGCTTGTCCGGGAAAATACGGATCCATATCTGACCTTCACGCTTCATGCAACGCACGATTGCCTGACGTGCGGCTTCTATCTGGCGACCGGTTATCCAAGTAGATTCCATAGCCTTGATGCCGAACGAGCCGAACGCAAGCTGAGCTCCGCGCTGTGCGTTGCCCTTCATGCGGCCCTTCTGCATTCTTCTGAATTTGGTTCTTTTTGGCTGTAACATGATATTATCGCTTTAAGAAGTCCCTATTTGTTGTTTTTTCTCTTTTTGTCGCGGCCGCCCCGGGGCTTGTCGCCGTGATAGCCGCCCTGACCGGCGGAAGTCTGCGCGTTGACGCCCGAAATCTGAAACAGGTCGCGCTTGTTGTAGACCTCCCCGTTGCATATCCACACCTTGATGCCCAGCAGGCCCACCTTCGTGAGCGCCTCGCACAGCGCGTAATCCACGTCGGCGCGGAACGTATGCAACGGAATACGACCTTCCTTATACGTCTCGCTGCGGGCCATTTCGGCTCCGCCGACGCGGCCCGAGATCTGAATCTTGATGCCTTCGGCACCCATGCGCATCGTCGATGCGATGGCCGTCTTGACGGCGCGGCGGTACGAAATGCGGCCTTCGAGCTGGCGCGCGATGTTGTTGCCTACGATCACGGCGTCGATCTCAGGACGCTTCACCTCGAAAATGTTGATCTGCACCTCCTTGCCGGTCAGCTTGCGGAGCTCTTCCTTCAGCTTGTCGACCTCCTGGCCGCCCTTGCCGATGATGATA
>ERZ857882.1113-NODE-1113-length-32446-cov-3.667099_pt1 | contig 32446 bp, 18 predicted proteins | sample MGYA00519697_ERZ857882 | MGnify/ENA primary metagenome ERZ857882 (study PRJEB31778, sample SAMEA3449373) | human gut metagenome | biome: human gut; feature: human-associated habitat; material: faeces | place: United Kingdom | collected 2010/2012 ...
ATGATACGATTACCGGAGCAGTGCTGCATAAACATACGCATCAGGGATATGCACATGAATCGGCCTGGTCGCGCGGACAGGCCTGGGGACTTTACGGATATACCGTGTGTTACCGTGAAACGGGTTTGCCTGAGTTTCTGGAACAGGCGAAGCATATAGAGAATTATATCTTTTCCAGTCCGACATTGCCCGAAGACCTTGTTCCTTATTGGGATTTCAATGCTCCGGGAATACCCAATGAGCCTCGCGATGCTTCTGCTGCAACTGTTACAGCTTCTGCTTTATATGAGTTAAGCATGTATGACCCGGCTAAACGTCAGGATTATATTACAAAAGCAAATACAATCTTAGAGAACCTGTCAGCAAATTACCGTGCGGCAGCCGGCAAAGACAGAGGCTTCCTGCTGTTGCATAGCACAGGTTCTAAAATGCACAATGTGGAGGTGGATGTCCCGATTGTATATGCTGATTATTATTATCTGGAAGCCCTCCTCCGGAAACAGAAACTGGAAAAAGAAGGAACGGCAATATTGTAAATTAACTAATATAAAACGAATAAATAATGAGAAACATTCTTTTTTCCTGTCTTTTCCTGTTTTGTTGCTTTTCGATGGCAGGGAAAGTACCATCTAAACAAAAAATACGATTAACGGATAACTGGGAATACCTGAAAGGTGATCTGGGCGGAATCTGGGAAGTTGTGCGTCCTGCTTCACCGGGAAGTCCGGAGACAGTTCCTATCTGGCAAAAGGTCACTCTTCCCCACTGTTTTAATGCCGAAGATGCCGTAGATCCCGATGTGAATTATTATCAGGGACCGGGTTGGTATAAAACACTGCTGACAATTGATAATCCGTATGCGGATGGCCGTGTCGTATTGGATTTTGAAGGAGCCGGACAGAAGACAAAAGTATATGTTTACACCACATTAGTCGGAGAACATACAGGTGGTTACGACGGTTGGAGTGTCGATATTACGGAAGCCGTGAAGTCATTTATGGCGGATGATAAGCTGGTGAAGCGTTTCAAAGGAAAAATACCTCTGTCTATCCGTTGCGATAACTCGCGCGATCTGGAAATGATCCCGTCCGATTTGTCTGATTTTAATCTCTACGGAGGTCTGTATCGTTACCTGAACCTGGTTTATCTACCGAAAGCCTCTTTTGAACAGATTCGCCTGGAACCGGAACTTTCGGCAAACCGGAAAGAAGGTTCTGTAAAAGTCAAAGCCTTTTTCTATAATCCGATGGATATACGGAAGGCGGATGTGACTGTCTCTGTATATGATGCAAATCGCAAACAGATATTTACTCAAACGATAGAAAATGTTCTGCCTCTTGGCAATCAATTCCTGACGGAAGTAAAAGTGAAGAACCCCGTCTTGTGGGACGTGGATTCTCCCAACCTTTATACTTGCGAATTGACTATAAATGCTGACGGACAGACATTGACAGCGGAAGAAAGCTTCGGTTTCCGCCAATTCGAATTTCAGGAAAAAGGCCCGTTCTTCCTGAATGGCCGGCGTCTTTTGCTTCAGGGAACGCACCGCCATGAAGATCATGCCGGAGTAGCTCAGGCAATGACTGAAGATATGATGCGTACGGAAATGCAGCTGATGAAGGATATGGGTGTGAACTTTATCCGTCTCGGACATTACCAGCAATCGGATATAATCCTCCAACTTTGTGATTCTCTGGGTATCCTTGTCTGGGAAGAAATCCCCTGGTGCCGCGGAGGCCTGGGAGGTCCGGTATATAAGGAACAGGCCCGCCGTATGCTGACTAATATGATCGATCAGCATCATAATCACCCGGCCGTTATTATCTGGGGACTGGGCAACGAAAACGATTGGCCCAACGATTTCAGTGAGTTCGATAAAGGGGCTATCCGTACTTTTATGAAGGAATTGCATGATCTGGCTCATCGCTTGGATGATACCCGTATGACGGCTATCCGTCGTTGCGAGTTTTGTAGTGATATAGTGGATGTTTATTCTCCTTCTATCTGGGCGGGATGGTATCGTGGGGTATTTACCGATTATAAATCCGTTTCGGAACAGGAGATGCAGAAGGTAAAACGTTTCCTGCATGTGGAGTGGGGAGGAGACAGCCATGCCCGCCGTCATTCAGAGAATGTGTTTGCCAACCTGAAAGGTATTGAGTCTGGTAATGGTGCCGACGAACGTGCCGGGGATGCTTCTTTATACGGTGGTGCCGCCCGTGCATCGAAGGATGGCGACTGGTCGGAAAGTTATATTGTCCGCCTGATCGACTGGCATCTGAAAGAGCAGGAAACAATGCCGTGGCTGACTGGGGCTGCTTACTGGCCGTTCAAGGATTTCTCAACTCCTGTACGTCCCGAAAATCCGGTCCCGTATGTGAATCAGAAAGGGGTAATAGAGCGTGATTTCACTCCGAAAGAAAGTTATTATGTCTTTCAGTCATACTGGACGACTGAGCCTATGGTACATATTTACGGGCATAGCTGGCCGGTGCGCTGGGGTAACCAGGGAGACCGCAAAGAAATATTGGTCTATTCAAACTGCGACGAGGTGGAGTTGTTCATGAACGGTGTCAGCCAGGGTGTGAAGAAACGCAACAGTCAGGATTATCCCGCGGCCGGACTGCGTTGGAATTGTGTATATGAAGAAGGAAAGAACGAGATCCGTGCTGTGGCCGTAAAAGGAAAGACAAAGATTACGGATGAGATCAGCCAGGAATATCAGACGGCAAAATGGGGAGAAGAAGCCTCTGTTACAGTACATATCGTATCACGTGAAGGCGATATGGCGTTGTTGGAAGCTCAGCTTTACGATAAGGAAGGCGTTCGCTGCCTCGATTCAAAAAAGTATATTGAATTTGAACTGGTAGGTGATGGAACATTGATTCAGAATCAGGGAACATCTACCGGCAGCCGTAAGGTTCAGGCCTATAACGGCAGGGCCCGCATCAAAGTAAATCTGAATAAAGGAAAGAGCATAGTAGCCGTTAAGTCAGAGGGGATACCGACTGTATTTATGGAAATACAGTAAATCTGATTTGAATGTTACTTTTCTCTTGATCATTAACCAAAACTTTTACTATTTTTGTTCTACATAAATCAGATACAACAAGTATGATCAGGAAATCTTTATCTATACTATTTCTAATCCTTTCCGTACTAACACTGTATGCAGAAAAGACAAATTATCTGTATTCTTTTAATTCAGATCTGAATGAAGGGATTTCTCAACTCTCTGTGATGACTATTTATCAGGATTCGAGAGGATATTTGTGGTTTGCCACCAAGAACGGACTGAACCGTTTTAATGGAAAAGAATATAAAATCTATCATCGGGAAGACGGAAATGAGCAGAGCCTGTCGAATAACTCCGTCACCTCCATTACCGAAGATCAGGAAGGTTTTCTCTGGGTGGGAACCAGCAATGGACTGAACCGGATAGATCTGAACACAAATGAGATTAAACGCTATAACCTGGAGACAAACGGATTGGTTGCCAATAGTATTTCTACGGTATACACCGACCGTTCGGGTTGTCTGTGGGTTGGAACCTGGGAGGGGTTGAATCGCTATAACAGGGAGGGAGACCATTTTGAATATATCCCTATAGAAGATGATACAGAAAGAGCAATGATAGTGACTTTGCTGGAAGATAGCTCAGGCAGATTTTGGATCGGTACAAGAAACAAAGGATTGCTCCTATGTGACCATCAGATGAATCTGATCAGTCAGTTTACGAGTGAATCTAAAAATATGCCATTGAATAACAATAATATTACTTCCATTTATGAAGATGATAAGAAGCAGATATGGGTTGGTTGTAAGAATAGCGGATTGAATAAAATCAATCTGCGTGATAACGAGGTGACCTCATATACTAATTTAAACAGCGGATTGAGCAATAACTCGGTGCGTTGTATAATCGAATGGCAGGGGAAGTTGCTGATCGGTACGTTTGATGGCATTTTTGATTTGGATAAAGCGACCGAACGGATCGTAAAGGTGGCCGGTTACGACGATATAAACAAGTCGTTGAGCCATTATTCGGTTTATTGTTTTTGTGTAGACCGGGATAAAACGCTGTGGGTCGGGACATTTGCCGGAGGGGTTAATTATCTGAATAAATTCACAAACCGCTTTGTCCTTCATAAACCGCAGGAAGAATTGAATATCAGGACTGGTATTTACGGAGCGATTACGTATGAATCTCCTGAAGATTTATGGATAGCAACGGAAGGGTATGGATTATTGAATTATAATAAGCGGACGAATGAGTCACATTATTACCTGATCGATCCTTCCGTCCGGTTCGCATTTAATACGAATATCATTAAATCCGTTTTTTACGAAGACGGCTATGTCTGGTGCGGAACGACTAAAGGGGAAATCTACAAGTTTAATATCAAAACCAAAAAGTTTTCCTTGTATCATCAGTATCCGATTGAATATTCCATCTATTCTATCATTCGCGATCATAATGGTGTTTTGTGGGTGGGTGGCGCATCGACCGAATTTGGACTGACCTGTTTTGTGAATGATTCCCTGGTTACTACCTTTTATAATAATGTAGATGAACCGATCTATTTTTCAAATGTACGTTGTATTCTGGAAGAAGAAGACGGTGTCTTTTTGCTGGGAAGTACGGCCGAAGGATTGCTCCGCTTCGATACGCATAAAAAACAGCTGATAAAATATTCCAATGAGGCTTCTGTTGAGAAATACAGGATTCCCAATAACTATATATCGGCGATTGTCCGGACTAAATCCGGTGAGATATGGGGATCAACCTACGGAGGTGGTATTTTTCAACTGGATGAATCGAAAGCGATCCGGCGGATAATGACTGTCAGGGAAGGTTTGCTGGACAATAATATCTGTACGTTGGTGGAAAGCAGCGATCAGCGGTTATGGATGAGTACGGTAAACGGCCTGATCATGTTTGATCCGGCGAAAGATGAAGTCAGGAATTATCATCGTCATAACGGAATAGATATTCGTGAATTTACATTGCATAGTGGCATCGCCTTGCCGGATGGAAGTCTTTGTTTTGCCGGAAGCAACGGTTTTGTGACATTCCATGTGGAGGCGATGGATAAAAATAATAATATTCCGCCTGTGGTGCTGGAGCAATTATCTGTAAACAACCATCCGGTGGAAGTCGGCGATGAGTCTGCTATCCTGGATAAAGTATTGGACGGCATGGAAACGATCCGCCTGGCTTATAATGAAAATAACTTTTCAATCACTTACCAGGCCTTGAATTATATTTATGCGACGCAAAATCAGTATGCTTATAAACTGGAAGGATATGATACGGATTGGAACTATGTAGGAGAACGTAATTCCGCATTTTATACCAACCTGAGTCCCGGCAAATATGTTTTTCTCGTAAAAGCCTCTAATAATGACGGTGTCTGGAATGAGGAAGGACGTTCATTGATTATTATCGTGCAGCCGCCTCTGTGGAGGACCTGGTATGCTTATCTGTTTTATGTTATTGCTTTAGCGGCTATTATTTACGGAATTCTTTATTATGTAAATATCAAACGTAACCTGGAAGCCGGGCTGAAGATGAAACAACTGGAGAAACAAAAACAGGAAGAATTTCATCAGGCAAAGATACGCCTGTTCACAAACTTCTCTCATGAGTTGCGTACCCCTTTAATGCTGATTATCACTCCGTTTGAAGAACTGGTCAAACGGGTGGATATTCCGGCAGAGTTGCATGACAAGCTATCCATTATTTATAAGAACGCTCAAAAACTTTTGCTTCTTGTCAATCAGCTGATGGACCTGCATAAGAACCAGGCGGGTAGCATGGACCTGAAGGTAAGTGAAGGAGATATCTGCGAATATATCAAAGAAATCTATTATGCGTTCAATCAGATTGCTTTGACCAATGAAGTCAAATTCACCCTGAATTGTACTCCTAAAACGATCAATGGCTGGTTTGATAAATCCCTCTTGGAAAAAGTTGTCTTTAACCTCTTGTCGAATGCCTTCAAATATACGGCTTCCGGTGAATCTGTTCTTATGGAGGTGTCGGAAGTAACCTTGAAAGAACTGGACCCGAAACGGACCGACGGATTGTATAAAGATGAAAATAGTCAGTACGTAATCCTGAAAGTCAAAGATTCCGGTAAAGGGATTGAAGAAGGAGAGGCGGATAAGATATTCACTCCTTTCTATCAGATTCCTGAAACGTCCGGTATTAATTTGTCGGGGACAGGTATCGGCCTGAGTCTTGTTTATACGATTGTACAACTCCATCGTGGGGTAATTTATGTGGATCACACGGAAACAAAAGGTGCTTGCTTTGTCGTTATCCTTCCGGTATCCCGTTCGGCATTCTCTGAAGAACAGATAGAGAGCAGGGAAATAGATAAAATTGCGGAAATAACGAATACGGAGGATATATCGGTCTCGTTGCCGGTGACGGAGAATAAAGATCAACCTAAATATAAGATTTTGCTGGTCGAGGATGATAAGGATGTACGTGATTATCTGAAGAAAAGCCTGGAAGCCGAATATATTGTCATTGAAGCAGCCGATGGGGTGAGGGCTTACGAAAAAGTAGTGCAGGATTTCCCAGACCTGGTACTTAGCGATATCATGATGCCGAAGCGCGACGGACTGGAACTGTGTACGATGATCAAGAATGACATCCGCATCGGACATATCCCGGTTATTCTGATGACTGCCCGTTCGATGGTAGTCCATATCAAGGAAGGATTCCAGGCGGGAGCGGACGATTATATTGTGAAACCATTCAATATGGACGTGTTGCAGACACGTATCCGCAGCCTGCTGGCCTCGAGGGAGCAATTGAAAAAACTCTATGGAAAACGTTTCTCCCCGGATGTGATGGGGATCGAGGTGAAGTCGGCCGACGAACGTTTCTCCCAGAAACTGTTTGATGTGATCGAGAAAAACATATCCAATGAAAAGCTGGATGTCGAATTATTATGCACGGAAATCGGTATCAGTCGTGCAAATCTCTATCGTAAACTCAAATCCATCACCGAACTTTCACCGATGGAACTGATCCGTAACAAACGCCTCGAGATGGCGGCTAAATTGTTGAAAGAATCCGAAATGAATGTCTCTGAAATTGCGTCACATCTTGGATTTAACAGTCACTCTTACTTCTCCAATTCCTTTAAGGCTTTTTATGGATGCACTCCCACTGAATTTGTGCAGATGAAAAACAATCAGGAACAGGGCTGCTGATAAAATCGTATCACTTTTCTGTCACTTTTGTATCAATCTATTCATATAGAATAATTTAATACTAAATTGGAAGCATGTTTTCTTTTGTAAAAAAGAGAATATGTTTCTTTGTGTTATTGAATTTGTTGAAATTTTAAGTCTAATTAAATCCATGATTAAATGAAAAAAGAAATCAAAAGGGCCACTCAATCGTTTTGGCGATTATTATTATTAATGGTGGCGTTTAACTCAAGTCTAAGTTTGTTCGCGCAAACACAGACTATCTCCGGAATCGTTCTGGATGAATTCGGAGAGCCGATGATCGGGGTATCTGTACTAGTGAAAGGAACAACCACAGGTATTATTACAGATGTAGAAGGGAACTTCACTGTCCCGGCTAAAACCGGCGATGTTTTATTAGTAAAGTATCTTGGTTACAAAGACCAGGAAATAAAAGTAACAAGTGATGCCCGCCTGAAAATTACTCTCCATGAAGATACCCAGAATTTGGATGAAGTAGTCGTAGTAGGTTACGGTACGCAGAAAAAGGTGAACCTGACCGGTGCCGTTTCTGCCGTGACGGGAGAAGAAATTGCCAAACGTCCGGTAGCCAATACATCTACCATGTTGCAAGGCCAGATGCCGGGTTTGCGTATCACTTCCGATAAAGGTCAGCCAGGTAGCGAATCAGTTCAGATCCGTGTACGTGGTCAGGGTACTTATTCCGGTACCGGTTCCGATCCGTTAATCCTGATTAACGGTGTCGAGGGAGACCTCGCCTCCCTCGACCCGAACATTATTGAAAGTGTTTCTGTGTTGAAGGATGCTGCTTCGGCTTCTATTTATGGTTCGCGTGCTGCAAACGGTGTGATTTTGATTACTACAAAGAATGGTTCGGAGGTGAAAGAACGTGTTTCTATCCGCTATAACGGAAACTTTGCTGTTTACAATCCGACTACTTTGTTAGATCTGATTTGGGATTCTCCTACCTATATGAAGTATTTTAATATGGCTAAAGATAATTCCGGTGCTCCGGCTACCGACCGTTATTCGGATGAAATGATTGCTAATTATACTAATCCGTCTGATCCAACCAAGTACCCGAGTTTCAACTGGCTTGACTATATGTTTAATCCTGCATTTGTACAACAGCATAATCTGAGTATTGCAGGTACAACTGGTAAAACATCTTATAATGCATCTTTAAGTATGGTCAATCAGCCCGGAACATTGAAAGGTTCGGAGTTTAAACGTTACAATGCAACACTTGATCTTACTTCACGAGTAAATGATTGGGTAAAATTTGGAATGTATTTTACCGGTAGCCGCAGCAATCGTCAGGAAACACGCCAGGGTGATACGGATGCTTACCTGTCTACAATTTCGCAGGCTCCAACTTATATGCCTTGGCTCCCGGATGATGGTACAGGAATTAAACGTTATGCTTCAAAGGCATTTTCTTTTGAGTCTAACAATAAGAATATGGTTGCCATTGTAGAAACTGAAAATTTTAAGACGAATGTCAATACGGATGTAAATGCACAGGCCTGGTTGGAAGTAAATCCGATCAAAGGTTTGACGTGGTATACAAAAGGTGCCATGCGTTACAAACAGCAACATGAAAAAATTTGGGGAGCTATGGCTACACCGATCTATTATTATCACGATGGCAAACAGAATGGAACGCTGAATACCGGAGGTACAGGATTAACCAGTACGATGAATAATAGTTCTTATTATAACTTGTATACTTATTTGAAATATGACTGGGCAACTCCAAATAAAGAACATGATTTCTCTGTAATGGCCGGTTATAATCTGGAATATTATAAACTGGACAACCTTTCCGGCTATCGCCAGAACTACGATTTCCCATTGCATGAGTTGAATACCGGTATTGCTTCCGTACAGACTAATTCTGGTAAATCAGAGGAGTGGGGAATTATGTCCGCATTCTTCCGTGCAAACTATGCATTCAAACAACGCTATTTGTTGGAAGTAAATGCTCGTTATGACGGTTCTTCCCGTATTTCTTCCGATTCTCGCTGGGGGATATTCCCTTCTTTCTCTTTGGGATGGCGTGTGACAGAAGAAGAGTGGATGAAAGAACTGAACTGGGAATGGTTGAACAGCCTGAAGTTGCGTGGGTCATGGGGTATCCTGGGTAACCAGAATATAGATCTTTATTCTTATTATGCCTCGGTTACAACCGGTAAGGATTACAGCTTTGATAATTCAAACCTGAATGCCGGTGTGGCTCAGACAGCTCTTACTAATCGTGACCTGAAATGGGAATCTACTTCTATTGGTGACTTTGGTATCGATATTACAGCTTTTAATGGTTTCAATGTAACTTTCGATTGGTATAAGAAAAGAACATATGATATTTTGCGTGAAGCACAGAGTAATTCATTATTAGGTTTGAAAGCTCCTTATATCAACGCAGGTGAAATGGTCAATAAAGGTATTGAAGTGTCATTGGCTTATAACGGATATATTCAGGAAGGTGTATTTAAAGGGTTGAGTTATAATGCCGGTGTCTTCTTTGATCGTACGAGAAACGAATTGACAAAATATGGTACTGATTATATTGACTCTTCTAAAGGTTTAATCTATAAGGAGGGCTTACCTTACGAGTCGTATTACGGATATGAAGCAATCGGTATTTTCAAGGATGAAGCAGATGTTGCTAATTCTCCTAAGCAATTTAATGACAAGACTTTGCCGGGTGATATCAAATATGCCGATATCAGTGGTCCGAATGGGGTTCCTGACGGTGTAGTCGATGAAAATGACCGTAAGGTTTTGGACGGCCGTTTACCGGACTTCGAATATACAGTGAACCTGGCTGCCAGTTGGAAAGGATTTGATCTTTCTTTGATGGGACAAGGTGTGCAGGGAGTCAAACATTATGCCAGTGGTTGGGGATTACGTCCTTTCTACCAGGGTTCACCGATCTCTCAGGATTATATAGACAATATGTGGACAGAAGAGCATACGGATGCTAAATATCCCCGCTTGTATTTTGCCGATCTGGGAGGCGCAAAGAATCAACGTGAAAGTACTTATTGGTTATACAATGCTTCTTACTTCCGTTTGAAGAACCTGACATTCGGTTACACCTTACCGAAAGCATTGACAAGCAAAGCGAAGATCGAACGTCTGCGTTTCTACTTCTCCGGTGATAATCTGCTGACATTTACTAAATTCCCGCAGGGAGGTGACCCGGAACGTAACTATAATTCGACAAAAGGTACGCGTCTGGTCTATTATCCGCAGAACCGTATTATTTCATTTGGTGTAAATCTTGAATTCTAATTAAATCGTAAAGCAATTATGAAAATGAATAAATTATCATATATATCCCTGTTGGTTGCCGGTATGATGACAATGTCTTCCTGTTCAGATATTCTGGATACCCCTCCGACGACAACTCCGTCGGAAAGTATCTTCTGGCAATCCAAGTCTGATTTTGATTCTGCATTGACCGGTTGTTATCAAGGCATGCAACAAAATACATTGTCGCATCGGTCGATTGTTTTCGACTGTTTAACGGATAATGCTTACGGAAGTTCCGGGTCTTCTTATGTCTATTTGTCCTATATGATTCAGGCAGACAATATAGATCCGTCGATGACCGGTTTTATTCCTGACCTTTACAACGAGGCCTATTCTGCCATTGCTCGTATGAATATATTCCTCTATCAGTTGAAAAACTATGAAGGAGCGGATATGAATAGTGTACGTAATCAGTACGAAGGTGAAGTGTTATTTCTTCGTTCCTACTGTTATTATCTGCTTTATTTGTGCTATGGGGAAGTGCCTTATCCAACCGAACCGCTGGATCTTGTAACTCAGAATATGGCGAAGGAGCCTTTGGAAACAGTTTACAAAAATTTGATTACTGATTTGCAGACGGCTATCGATAAAATGGATGACAAGACTTTTAAAGGTGCTGGTGGGCATGCAACCAAAGGTGCTGCCAAAGGGCTAAAAGCGCGTCTCCTGATGTACCATGCTTATGGTGAAGATGGTAAAGTGGCTAATCGGGACGAGGTACAGGAAGCATATAATTTATTGAATGAAATCAATGGATATTCACTGACCGATCGTTATGCAGATAATTTCACTTACGATACTCAAGAAGGCAGCAATGAAATTGTTTTCTCTATAAAATATCTTGCTCCGAATAATTATACGGATTTTGACCGTATATATGGTGACTATGCTGCGGTTCGCCCTGTCGCAAATTTGACAAATGATTATGAAGAAGGTGATAACCGATTAGGTCAGATTGTTGCTTTTGATGATAAATATCAGTGGCCCGGTGGTGAATTGCTATCATTACCTAAAAGTGATTTGAAGAAGGCAATGGTTAAATATCTGACCCCGTTAATGAAAGAAGGCGATTCATGGGGAGCAAGTTTCCGTAGTGAAACGGATTTCATCTATCTGCGTTGGGGTGAATTGCTACTTTTAAAAGCTGAAGCTGCCAATGAATTAGGTATCGGTGGTGCTGCCGATATGGTAAATCAGGTGCGTAAGCGTGCAGGATTGGCTGACCTGGCAACCAATCTGACACAGGATCAGTTGCGTGAAAATATCCGCCATGAACGCCGCGTAGAAACTCCGTTTGAGTTGATCCGTTACTATGATATGAAACGTTGGAAAATCATGGATAAACTGAATGGCCTTGAACTCGATCCTCTCTTGTCCGGACATGTGACTGCCTGGTCGAAGGCGCATGAGTATTTCCCGTTGCCGCAGTCGCAGATCGACTTCTCTAACGGCGTATTGATCCAGAATCCGAACTATTAATCGTTCGATAATAATTTAAGTATGGGTGAGAAGCTCCGCTGTTAAAGGCGGGGCTTTCTTTCCGATTTTAGTGGGACACCGCCGCTAGCGTTAGTGGCACATCTCTGCTAACGTTAGTGGGATACCCCCACTAACAAAAGGGACCGGATTTCATAAACCGGTAGTGCAGATCATCGTAAAATATAAGAGACAGATATCATGAAAAAGAGTTTAATTGTTTTATCAGCCTGCCTGGCCTTTTCGCTTTCCGCTTTTCCTCAAAAGCAGAAAAAGCAGGGTAACACGCTTGCTTCCTGGTCTGAGAAAATTGCCGTTGCCAAACAGAATGCTTACGAACAGATGAAAAAGAACAGCCTTCCGGTTTCTTCAAAGGTTATCAAGGCGAAACAAGCTGCCGAGAAGTTTACCGCCGATGTGACCGGACTGGATGAAATGGTACTTTATACCTGGGGTACGGTCGACGGAACTGCCGACGACCAGGCTGTATGGGCAAATGCCCGATTGATCGCGACCGACGGCTCTTCCGTCTGGCTGAACGATCTGAAAGATACTTTTAAGGATACCGGTACAGGCCGCCTGGTCTTTAACGCCAATGCCAAAGGTGTTCCGGTCATTATGAAAGGAAAAACATACGAACGGACGATTATGGCGAATGCCAACTCACAGATCGTCGTTCCGCTGGATAAAAAATATGTCCGTTTTGAAGCGGAAATCGGATTGGAAAACCGTTCCTCCGCAGGGACCGCTATTTTTCGCTTGCAGGGGATAACGGGCAAAGAGTTATCCGAAGATATTATTGCCGGCTATCCGGCTGAATCGGCACAATTCCTTCCGTTTGCCGGAAGCGACATGAAAGCCCTGGTTACAACCTATGATGCTACCATAGAAAAACATATCGCCGAATCGGTCGTAGACCTGTTGGCGGATAAAAAATATTTTACAGCCCGTATCGCTGCTGCCGGTCAGGAGAAAGAACTGGATAAACAAGTGGTGGCATACCTGAATATAGCACAGGATGCCATGAAAGTATACGAATTGCAGGAATCGCTGAGCTGGCTTAATATGCGGGCCATCGAAGAGGCTTTCAATGATATGAAACGCAGTAAGTCGTTTGACCAGGCCGCTAACCAATCCAGACTGTCAGCCTTAAAAGGATTGGTAGGCAAAGGTTTTGCCGGTATCTATTCAAACGATGAAAATACACTGAAAGATGCCCGGCAGGCTTTACAGTTAAAACGGGAAATACTGCTGGCCAATCCGGAACTGGATATGGATAAACTGATCGTGGGCCGTTACCATATCGGTACCTCTGCCCGCCAGGTCAATCCCCGTTCGCTGGGAACACAGAATAATAACTGGTCGAACCAGACTTCCGCCCCGCGTGGCGGATTCGATACGGAGATCGTCGAACTATCGAATCTTCGCGGCGACATTCAGTCACGTACCATCTTCAAGCCGGATAACGGTTCGTCCGTTCCCGACCTGAAACTGCATTGGGATGCCGATCGTGTGATGTTTTCCATGATCGACACCGATAAGCGCTGGCAGGTTTTCGAAGTGGGACTGGACGGGAAAGGTTTGAAAAAACTGATTGAATCACCCGAAAAAGACCTCGAGTTCTTTGATGCGACCTGGTTGCCTTCGGGAAAGATCATTGCCGTATCCAATATCGGTTACAACGGTGTTCCTTGCGTAAACGGGAATGATGAGGTCGGTAATATGGTGCTTTATAATCCGGAAGACCGTTCCCTGCGTCGTCTGACGTTCGACCAGGATGCCAACTGGTCGCCGGTCATCATGCACAATGGCAAGGTGATGTATACCCGTTGGGAGTACACCGACCTGACACATTATTTCTCCCGCTTCGTGATGCATATGAATCCTGACGGAACCGAGCAGAAAGCACTTTACGGCAGCGGCTCTTATTTTCCGAACAGCACATTCGACGCGAAACCGATACCCGGCCAGGCATCCGGTTTTGTCGGAATCATCTCCGGACACCATGGCGTTGCCCGTTCCGGCCGTCTGATCCTGTTCGATCCCTCCAAAGGCCGCAAGTCGGAACTGGGAATGGTGCAGGAACTGCCATTCCGCGACCGCAAGATCGAACCGATCGTGAAAGACCGGCTGGTGGATGGTGTCTGGCCTCAGTTTATCAAGCCTTATCCGTTGAACGATAAATATTATCTGGTTGCCGCCAAATTGAATCCGAATGCTTTATGGGGCATTTATCTGGTAGACGTGTATGATAACCTGACGCTGATTGCCGAGTATGAAGGTGAAGGATTGATCCACCCGATACCGATAAAGAAAACTCCGGTTCCCCCCATTATTCCCGACCGTACGAAACCGGGCACGAAGGAGGCGACTGTCTTTATCCAGGATATTTACGAAGGTGAAGGTTTGAAGGGCGTACCCCGTGGTACGGTGAAAGCATTCCGTGTGTTGTCTTACGAATATGCTTATAATAAAACTCCGTCCGACCATTGGGCACAGGGTGTTCAGAGCGGATGGGATATCAAACGCCTGTTGGGTACGGTGCCGGTCGAAGAGGATGGTTCCGCATTGTTCACTATCCCCGCCAATACGCCGATCTCGCTTCAGCCGCTGGATTCGTGCGGACGTGCCGTGCAGTGGATGCGTAGCTGGCTGACCGGAATGCCGGGAGAAACCGTCTCCTGTATCGGTTGCCACGAAGACCAGAATCAGATACCTATCCCGAAACGTGTGGTCGCTTCGACTATCAAACCGCATGCGATCGCATTGCCGGAAGGCGGACAGCGTCCGTTCACGTTCGAACTCGAAGTACAGCCGGTGCTGGACCGTGCCTGCATCGCCTGCCATGACGGTTCCAATAAACTGGCCGATTTTACAGGTGGGCGTATCGATGATTTTACCGGATTTGGCAAAAGTTATCTGAATCTTCATCCGTATATCCACCGTCAGGGACCGGAAGCGGATATGTATGTGATGACTCCCTACGAATATCATGCTTCTACCAGCGAAATCGTCCGTATGTTGGAACGTGGCCATTACAATGTGAAACTGACTGATAACGAATGGGATCATCTCACGATGTGGATCGATATGAACGCTCCGGGACGTGGCCAATTTGATGCTGATCCGTTGAATGGATACGAACAGTACGGCCGTCGCCTTGAACTGACCAATAAGTATGCGAACGGTGCCGGTGCCGACTGGCGCAAGGAACTGGCTGATTATGCAAGTTTACTGAAAAGCAAGGGAGAGATCAAACCCGAATTGCCGGAAAAGGTTGCTCCTGTCAAGCATAAAGAGGTAAAGATGAAAGGCTGGCCTTTGTCTGCCGACGATATTCAGAAGATGTTGTCGAAAGAAAAATCGTTACGCAAGGAAATAGAGGTTGCCGATGGCGTGAAGATCGCCTTTGTCCGTGTTCCGGCAGGTAAATTCGTAATGGGTACGAATGACGGTTATCCCGATCAGGCTCCTGAATTTAAGGTAGAAGTGAAGAAAGGCTTCTGGATGTCTGAAAAGGAACTGACCAATGAGCAGTATAACGCACTGGTTCCTGACCACGACAGCCGTATCTATGCACAGTTCTGGAAAGACCATACGACCCCCGGTTATCCGGCAAATAAACCGAACCAACCGGTCATTCGTGTAAGTTATGAGGAAGCGGTGAATTATTGCCGGATGCTTTCAGAAAAGACCGGCCTGAACGTGCAGCTTCCTACCGAAGTCCAGTGGGAATGGGCTTGCCGTGGCGGTAGTGACCAGCCTTTCTGGTATGGTGCTATGGACGCAAACTTCGGACCGTATGAGAACCTGGCCGATGTACAGTTGGAAAAGATGGCCGTTACGGGTATCGATCCCCAACCGATGGAGAAGGATAATCCCTGGTTCCCGTATTATAACTATATGCCGAAGGTTGATACGGTCAACGACGGTTTGATGATCCCGACGGAAGAATATACCTATAAGGCAAATCCGTTCGGCCTGATCAACATGCACGGAAACTTACAGGAATGGACCCGTTCGATCTATGCTCCGTATCCTTATAATGACAAATCTCAGGAAACCCTGGAAGCTAAACAGGTAGTTGCCCGCGGCGGTTCCTGGATAGACCGTCCGAAAGATGCAACGGCAACAGCCCGCCGCGCTTATCTGCCCTGGCAGAAAGTGAATAATGTAGGGCTTCGCCTGATCATTGAGGATTGAAAATAAAACATATATCTTTTACAAACGAAATAAGGGACTTTCATTAACGGAAGTCCCTTATTTCGTTTGTAAAACACCTATGCTTTGGGGGCAAGATTAGGAATGTAAGGAAAATTGTATACTTTTGAAAAGTGAAAAGGCTATAACTTAATTAAGTTGAAAAAGGGAGATACCAATATTCAGTCTATTCTTGAAGATCTGGCAACGAAGGACTCTGAGCCTGCATTCAGATCTTTATACTTCTCTTATTCCGACCGGATAATGAGATATCTTGTTATGTATGTAAAATCCAGCCAAATAGCGGAAGAGCTGGTGTCTGATGTTTTCTTCGCTCTTTGGGAGAATAGAAAGCAATTAGTGGAAATCAATAATTTTGATGCTTATATATATCGGATTGCTAAATTTCGGGTTCTGAAATATTTGCGGGATGACAAAACTTTGACTGTTGACCTGGACGAAGTGCCAATTGAACTTTTTGCCTTTACCGAAACAACGCCAGAAGACGATTATATCTCCCGCGAATCGATCGATGCCCTGAATGAAGCGATCGAACAGCTACCGGCCAAATCAAAACTGGCTTTTAAATTGGTGCGTGAAGACGGTATGAAATACAAAGATGCGGCAGGGCATTTGGGAATATCGGTCAAAACGCTGGAGGCGCAACTAACCTATGCGATGAAAAAAATTACGAAAATTTTCAATATTGATTAAGGGTAAAATTCAGTTTTCGGTACTTAGATAGAAAGTACTGGAAATTGTATGGATCACGAAATAGAACAAATCATCTTAAGGAACCTTTCAGGTGAAGCATCCTGTGAAGACATTCTTGTCTTTTCAGAGTGGCTTTCTTCGTCTGATGCCCATAAAGATTCTTTTCTGAAAATCAAAAAATATTGGGATGCAGAGGTTGCCGGCGTGAAACTCCGTAATCCGGAAGCTGCTTATAATATGCTGTTGGAAAGAATCCGGAAAACAGAGCGAAAGAAAGTGGTTCGACAATTATGGATAAAATATGCCGGTGCTGCCGCTGTTGCCATCATTATCGGTATTGCCGGTTATTGGATGGGAGGGCATCAAACTACCGCCCCAATGCAATATTATTCTTACATCACGGGAAATTCCATCTCTTCATTTGAACTGCCGGATGGAACAGAAATATCCTTGAATAAAAACAGTAAATTGTCTTATTCCAGTTCGTACGGAGAACAGGTTCGCGAAGTCTCTTTGGATGGGGAAGGTTTCTTTACGGTGACGAAAGATAAAGAGAAAGCCTTTGTGGTGGACCTGAGCGGCTCAAAAATATCCGTATTGGGAACTGTTTTCAATGTAAAGAACTACAGGAAGGAAGACATAACAACAGCAACTTTGGTTGAAGGTTCGATCCGTTTTGAAACACCGGATCAGCAGATTGTCTTGAAACCTGACCAGCAGCTGGTCTTCAATAAGTCCAGTAATAAAATAGACATGGCGAATGTCTCTACGGACCTGGTTACGGCCTGGAAGAGCCATTTGATAAAATACAGGTCGGTTCCTTTCCGGGAGTTCCTGGATATGCTGAAAGAGCGGTATGAAGTGGAGATCATCCTGTCGAATGAAGCATTGGGCGATCAGAAAGTAACAGGTTCTTTCGATGAAAGCCTGGCAGTCGATCAGATACTCGACCTGATGAAAAAGAACCTTGTGTTCAGATGGAAGAAGCAAGGCGAGAGCTATGTGATCAATTAACATGAGTATTAACAAGTAAAAACGAAAGGAGCCATGAAAACACAGAGGAAATAAGCATATATACTATTTGGAAAAAACAAAACCGGCCATTCTTGGAGGGAGCAGCCGGTTCAGTTTCGAGAAATTAACCGGTCAATTCAAGCTACTGGAAATAGCAGGGATTGACAATTAGTTAACTTAATTCATTTACAAAAATATGAAAATTATATGGATCAACGAAATCTCTTTTACAAAAGAGGTTAAAAGACTATTGCTTCTTATGAAAATCACATTGATCATCTTATTTATATGTATTTTTCAGTTGCAGGCCGTTACCTCTTACGGCCAGAATGCAGAACTATCCATGAAGATGGAAGAAGTCTCTTTGAGCGAGATATTCAATGAAATAGAAGAACAGAGCGAATTTTTATTTAATTATAAGGACAGTGACATCGGCCATGTGAAGGCGAAAGTAAATATCACAAATGGAAATATAGAGGAGGTACTGACCCAGGCATTGCGAAACACAAACCTGTCTTTTTCCATTAACGACCGGCACATTACGATTTTTAAAGTCCCCCAGACCGTAAAACAAACGGGGAAAGTGATAACCGGAAATGTAAAAGATGACAGAGGGGAACTTCTGTTAGGTGTTTCGATCCTCATAAAGGGAACTCCCCGGGGGACAGTGACGGATATGGACGGTAATTACTCACTGGAAGTTCCGAACGATCAGGCGGTACTGGTCTTCACTTATCTAGGTTATAAAACCAAAGAGTTGTCTGTTGCCGGAAAGACAAAACTGGATGTTGTTTTGATGGAAGACACTCAGACTCTGGAAGAAGTTGTGGTGGTCGGATACGGAACAATGAAGAAAGAAAATCTGACCGGTGCTGTCGCCCAGTTGAAAGGAGATGTTCTGGAAAGTCGTCCTGTAACGAATATCTCTCAGGCTTTACAGGGGACAGTTGCCAACCTGAATATTTCATCATCAGACGGTGGAGCTCCGGGAGGAAAACAGTCGATCAATATCCGTGGATATACTGGGTTTGGTTTGGATGACAGTGGTAATATGGTCTCGAAATCGCAATCGCCTTTAGTCATAATCGATGGGATACAGGGAGGAGATCTCAATACCGTTAATATGGAGGATGTAGAAAGTATCTCCGTATTGAAAGATGCTGCCTCTACAGCTATTTACGGTTCAAGTGCTCCTTATGGTGTTATTATTATCAATACAAAAAAAGGAAAAAGAAGCTCGAAAGCGACTATAACATATAATAATAACTTCGGATTTGCCCAACCTATAAACTTGCCGCATATGCTGAACTCGCTTGATTTTGCAAATCTATATAATGAGGCAGCAGATAATGCAGGTATAGCAAGACCGTTTACTGAAGAAAATATTCAGCGTATCAAGGACTATCAGGCCGGGGTCATGAAAGATGAGACCATTGCAAATCCGGCTGCAGGTACGGATGATTGGCTGACATGGACTGGTAATGGCAATAATGACTGGTTTGATATCTTCTTTAAAGATGTCTCTTTCAGCCAGCAGCATAATATCGGGGTTTCGGGAGGTACGGATAAAACCAATTACTACGTAGGTCTTGGATATAACCAGAAGAACGGTTTATATAATTACGGCGATGATGTCTATAAGCGTTATAACATGAGAACCAATCTTTCGGTTAACCTGACGAAATGGCTTACTTTTAATATGCGCGGATCTTATTCACGTTCAACGACGGACTCTCCCAATACGTATTCAGGGAAAACCGGTGGTAACTATCTGCATCAGATCTCTAGAAAATGGCCTACAGCGCCGTTGTACAATCCGGACGGTTATTATTCATATCCGAGTGATATCCGTTTGCAGGAAGAAGGAGGTCGCTCAAAGGCAACGACCGATCAGGCTATTCTGACAGGAGAGTTTGTCATTACTCCGCTGGAAGGATGGGATATTACCGCCAATTACACATTCGACGGAGCTTATATCGATAAATCTGACCATGTAAAAACATTGTATGTGACTAATCCGAGTGGAGCAACCTCCTTGTATTCCGGAACTTCTCCTAACAGTTTTTCGAGAACGAATAACAAGAACCAGCACCATGTTATCAACTTCTTCTCTTCTTATGAGAAAAAGTTTAAGGATCATTATTTTAAAGCGATGGTAGGATATACTCAGGAACTTTATGATAATCTGGAACAATATTCCAGTAACTCTTATCTGTATTCGGATGACATACCTTCCCTGTCTTTAACGTATGGTACTTCTCCTTCTATCAGCGATAAAGCCAGCCAGTTGGCTATCCGTGGCGGATTCGGACGAATCAATTACAATTATAAGGAAAAGTATCTGCTGGAGTTGAACGGCCGTTATGACGGGACTTCCCGTTTTCTGAAAGACGTCAGATACAAGTTCTATCCCGGTGTTTCGGCAGCCTGGGTTTTATCGAAAGAAAATTTCTGGATGCCGATAGAGACCTATGTGAATACGTTTAAGTTCAGAGTATCCTATGGCTCATTGGGTGACCAGGGATTTACTGACAGCTATTATCCGTTTTACCCGTCGATGTCGACAACGGCTCCGACAAAAAGTAACTGGCTTTTTTCTGACGGCAGACATGCTTATGTCAGTTATCCGGGACTTATTAATCCGAACCTGACCTGGGTTACCACTACTACTATAGACTTTGGTGTGGATATGACCTTCCTGGATCATCGGTTGAATTTTACATTTGACTGGTATAAACGTTCGGCAAAAGACTTTGTCGGTCCGGCAGAAGTATTGCCCTCCATTATAGGTGCAAATTCTCCCCAGACAAATAATTCATCCATGGAGACAAAAGGGTTCGATCTGTCTCTCGGTTGGAAAGATCGTGTCGGTGAATTTAATTATGGGGTGAATTTTGTATTGAGCGACTATATGAGTAAGATTACAGAATATCCGAATCCCACCGGATTGAATACGACCTGGTATGAAGGACGTAAGGTCGGAGATATCTGGGGGTATGAAACAGTTGGATTTTTCCAGTCGGAAGAAGAAATAAAATCAGCTCCTTCGCAGGAAAAAATACATGCTACATGGACTCCGGGCGATATCCGTTATAAAGATTTGAACGGAGATAATAAGATTGACTGGGGAGATAATACCTTGGAGAATCCGGGGGATAAGAAGGTGATCGGCAATACGACTCCCCGTTTCTCATATGGTATAACTCTGAGTGGCGATTATAAAGGATTTGATTTCTCCATCTTTATGCAAGGTGTCGCAAAACGTGATGCATGGTTTAACTCAAATATATTCTGGGGTATCGTAGGCGACCAGTGGCAGAGTTCTGTTTTGAGCACTCATACCGATAGGTGGTCGGAAGACAATCCGGGAGGATATTTCCCCAAATATTATTTGTCTTCGCAGAATAATAAGAATACGCAGACACAGACCGGCTATTTGCAGAATGCAGCTTATATGCGTATTAAAAATCTGCAGTTGGGATACTCTTTCCCGAAATCGTTGATCAGTAAAATCAATTTTGAACGTTTAAGAGTATATGCGAGTGTTGATAATCTGGCGACATTTACAAGCCTGATCGATAATATTGATCCGGAATTCTCCGCTACTGACGGAAAACTGTATCCGTTACAGCGTACCTGGTCTTTGGGTATGAATATTACATTCTGATTGTTTAACTATATGAAAATGTGAATATGAATAAGTTTAAATTCAAATTATATACGATAGCAGCTTCTCTGTTTTTATTACTTTCATCGTGTAATGACGACTTTCTGGAGAGAAGTCCGATCGTGAATATCAGTGATGCCAATTTTTGGAAAACAGCGAACGACCTTGAACTGTATACTAATAATTTTTATAACAGGAGCGATTTGTTGAATAGTTATGGGAGTTGGGGATCGATTGGCCCGTATGGATTAGATGCCGACAATGGGACCGATACACAGGTGTCCTATAATTATAATACCCGCATGAACGGAGAAGCTACAAATCCGGCCTCCGGAGGCGGCTGGGCGGTCAATGACTGGGCGACTTTGCGTAATATCAATTATTTTATGGTTAACTACAACAAAGTGGATGCGCCCTGGGATCAGGTAAAAGTTTATGTCGGAGAGTCTTTGTTCTTTCGTTCGCTCTTTTATTTCGGGAAGTTGAAGACTTTTGGTGATTTGCCTTGGATAACATCGACATTGGATAATACGTCCAATATTTTGTATGAGGGACGTTTACCTCGTAACCAGGTGGTCGATTCTATTATGCTTGACTTGGATAAGGCAATAGAGTATTTACCGGAAAGAGGACCGTCATATACGGGAAGGATCACTAAAGAGGTGGCTTTATTGTTGCAGGCAAGAATTGCTTTATATGAAGGAACATGGGAGAAATATCATGGAATTAAAAATACTCCGTTTAAAGTTGTAAATTCTGATGGCACGAAATTTATCCAAAAAGCGGCGGAGGCATCGAATGCTTTGATAACATTGGCTGAATCGAACGGTAATACGAAGCTGGCTGATTGCACGGGAGAAGCTGGATACACAAACCTTTTCAACCAAAGAGATTATAGTTCCAATAAAGAAGTTTTACTGTGGCGTAAATATTCTGTTAATGACGGGCAGTATACTCGTTGGGGTGCCTATTATTATGGTGCGGGAAGAGGTTTGACCAAAAGCTTGGTCGATTCTTATTTGTGTATGGACGGGAAGCCTATTTCCGTATCTGACAAGTACCAGGGTGATAAAACGTTGAAGAATGTTGTTGCGAATCGTGACCCCCGTTTGAATCAGACAATTTTTGTCGATGATGGAAAGCATATACTTTTTACAGACAATAATACCTTCTTTGCTACTCCTGGTTTTGAAGGAGTTATCGCTAATAGTTGCCCGACCGGATATCAATTATATAAAGGATTTAATACAAATTATACGGAATGTATAAATCAACAAAGTACTATTGGAACCATTTATTTCCGTTACGCCGAGGCTTTGCTCATCTATGCGGAAGCAAAAGCGGAGTTAGGGACAATCACACAAATGGATATTGACCGGACAATTAATGCATTACGTAATAGAGTCGGCATGAACGAGGGATTGTTGAATATGAATAATATCGTAACTGATCCGAATTGGGAGTTTAAAAATATCAATCCGCTGTTGAATGAAATTCGCAGGGAACGTAAAGTCGAATTTGCCTGCGAAGGGTTCCGTAGAGACGATATTTTCAGATGGGCTGTTGTTGACGAAGTGATGGTTGGTAAAAAGCCCAAAGGTGCTGTAAAAAGCCAGTGGGAGAATTATCCGAATACAACAGATGCTTTTGTTGAAGCCTGGAGTGTTTTGGGTGAAGATGAAAGAGGTTATATCGATCCTTTTAAATCATATCCGGCAATGGATAATGGCTATCGCTTTAACCTGGGCAGGGATTATTTACAGCCTCTGCCGACGAATGAATTGACATTGAATCCTGAGTTAGGACAAAATCCTGGATGGTAAGGTTCATATAACTTTCATGAGAATTCTATTGGTAGTACCGACTGACTGCGAATAGAATTCTCATTGGTTTATAATAATTTTTTCTGTTATTAAAATATATATGTAGTATGAAATATATTCTGTCTTGTTTAATCTCGTTTCTGGCAGTATTGCCTACTGTGGCACAATGGAAATGGTTTGATCCGCTTACCTGCGGTTTCCCTGTTATACAGAACCAGGGTTTTATCCATGAGATAGGGAACTCATACCATCGGTTGCCTGATCGGGCGAAAGATGTTGTGAGAAAGGAAGTTTGGAATCTTTCTCGGGAGTCTGCCGGATTGTCGATACATTTCTTCTGTAATGCTCCGCAGATTAAAATCCGATATCAGGTAACAGGCAGTTTCGCTATGCCTCATATGCCGGCAACGGGCGTTTCCGGTATTGATCTTTATCGTATGGATGACAATCATTCCTGGGATTTTTGTTTCGGGAATTATGCTTTTGCCGATACGGTAGTCTATTCATATAATCACATGAAAAAACACTCTGGTCGGAAGAAAGGTTTCGAATACAAGCTGCTTCTTCCTCTTTACAACGGGGTGAAATGGATGGAAATCGGTGTGGCGGAAGATGAAAGTGTTGAGTTTGTCCCTGCATCTGAAGAACCTTCCATTGTAGTGTATGGCACATCTATCGCACAGGGAGCTTGTGCTTCCCGTCCGGGGATGGCCTGGACTAATATTTTACAGCGTTCATTGAATTGTCCGGTTGTTAATCTTGGCTTTTCCGGTAATGGTAAACTGGAAGAAAATGTATTGGGCTTTATCGGTGAACTGAATGCCCGGTTGTATATTCTGGATTGTATGCCTAATTTTCCGGATGACGATTATGAAACGATCTATACGCATGTCGTTAGTGCTGTTAAACAACTTCGCCAGAAAGATAAAACTCCGATCCTGCTTGTTGAACATGCCGGTTATAGTAACGCCAAAACCGATTCGACACAATTCGAATATTATGATCATACGAACAGAGCTTCCCGAAAGGCGTTCGAGACGTTGACGGCAGAAGGTGTACCGTCTGTTTTCTATGTTTCACATGATGAACTGGATTTTGATCCGGATGCATGGGTAGATTATGTTCATCCTTCAGACGTTGGCATGCAACGACAGGCAAAGATTTTAGAGAAAGCTATACGAGATATTTTACACGAAGATAATAACAAATAAGCTTAAAATATATTGTTTATTATGGCAACCAGAAGAGAATTTATAACTAAAATGTCTGCCGGACTTTGTTGCTTGGCATTGAATGTTTCCTGTAAAAAAGAGCCGGGTTCACATAAGGTCCGTTTCGGTGTGATATCAGATGTTCATCAGGATTTGCAATCCGATGCGCCCAGACGGCTTCAGGCTTTTATCGATGCATCAAAGGACTGGAATCCGGACTTTATTATTCAGCTGGGAGATTTATCCCACGGAGAAGACTTCGATACGATCCGGAACGTGTGGGAGCAATTTCCCGGGGAGAGATACAGCGTTCTCGGTAACCATGACATGGACCATACTCCTAAAGAAGCTATGGTGAAGGCTTTGGGAATGCCTGGAAAATATTATTCTTACGATTTCGGAGGAATTCATTTTGTCGTTCTGGACTTGAACTATATGCGTGAAGATGGACAGTTCTTTGATTTCGACCATGGTAATTATTTTCGTGCCAAGTGGGGGGTAGACCGTGATCTGATATCACCGGAAGAGTTGGAATGGCTGAAGACTGATTTGGCTAAAACAGACAAACCGATAGTTCTTTTCTCTCATCAGGGACTGGATGATGTGGCCAAAGGTTATTGTCCTAACAGGGAAGAAGTCCGTGCATTGTTCCGTGAGATAAATGATAAGAATAACCAAAAGGTAATAGCTTGTTTTTGTGGGCATAATCATGTGGATGCATATTCGAAAATCGAAGGTGTTCATTATTTCCAAATTAATAGTGCCTCCTACTTTTGGACAGACGATGCCGATCATTATTCAAACGGGCATATGATCGAATACAAAGATGCGCTTTATGCTTTTGTTACCATAGATTTAGATTCCAATCAGATCACCGTAGAAGGTGTCAAGAGTGAATTTCTTCCACCGGCACCTAAACCGGAAGACTTTAAGAATGCAGATAAAGTTTATCCTTATGTGAGTGATAGGGTGGTTGACCTCTAAAATACCTTTATTAATACAGATATATATGATGGGAATTCGTACTTTTATGCATCGTTAAATAAGATAGCAATATGAAACGTCGTAATTTTCTTGAATGTTGTATGCTCTCCCTGGTTGCGGCAGCGGCAAAAGCCAAAGGGGTTGGTCTTGAAGCGGAGGCATCAGGCTCCGGGCGGCTGAAGTTTGGTGTCATATCGGATATTCATCCGGATATAATGCATGACGGGGAACATCGGTTACAGGTCTTTTTGGAGGCTGCGGCTAAAAATAAGGTCGATTTTATTATTGAACTGGGTGACTTCTGTTTTGCAAAAGAGGCTAATGTTCCTTTCCGGGATTTGTGGGATAAGTTTCCGGGAGATAAGTATCATGTTTTAGGCAATCATGATATGGATATTTGTTCCAAGGAAGAGTATATGGAATTTGTCGGGATGAAGAGCCGTTACTATTCTTTTGATAAAGGAAATTTCCATTTCATTGTGCTTGATCCGAATAACCTGTTTGTCGACGGGAAGTATATCCCTTATAAGAATGGAAATTTCTATGTCGATACGAGCCAGCGTGAACATCTGGACCCGGAGCAGGTCGAATGGTTGAAAAAGGACCTGGCGTCGACGGATAAACGGTGTATTCTTTTCTCTCATGAATGTTTTGAGAATACGGTACAGAACAGGGAACTGGTGCGGGGAATCCTGGAGGCGGAAAATGAGCGATGCGGTTTTAAGAAAGTGATAGCAGCATTCAGCGGACACGATCATACGAATTATACCAAAGAGATCAACGGCATTACCTATATCCAGATCAACAGTGCTTCCAACCAATGGGTGGGAGAGAAGTATGCCTGTCTGGAACGTTTCAGCGAAGAGATAAACAAGCGAAAGCCGTCTCTGAAATATACCGTTCCGTACAAAGATTCTCTTTATGCAATCGTAACACTTGATTCGAAAAGCCTGAAGATGAAAGGGCGTGAAAGTTCATTCATCCCTCCAACTCCCATGGATATAGGAATACCGGATACCATGTATCCTTTTCCGCTGGTACCCTGGATAAAAGATTTTGATTTGCGGTTCTGATTTGTTTGAATGTATCCCGATGTTTGATAATAACATTTACTCATAGCCTCTTTTGATACAACTGTCCAGCGACATATATAACATGTCGGCAATAGTATCTTTGAAAGCTTTATAACGTTCGGATTTCATCTGAAGTTCGAACGCCTCCTTATTTATATACTCTTCAAAAACAAATATATTGTTTGTGTCTGATTTTTCATCGTCAAAATATAATCGGACAAAAGAATAGAGAGAATCTGTATCTTTATACATGTTTTCAGCTGCATTGTAAAAAGCATCGCTGTATTCCTTTTTTACTGGAATCCTATAAGCTATAAGTTCCGTCGTGTCTTTAACAGAAGTTTTTTTAGAAGATTCTGTTAATTCAGTTGGAGTAACATTTTTATCCACATGAAACAGAATCGCTAATGAGATAAAAAGTATTAAAACGGTAGTAACGAGTAATATATTTTTCATATGTCGAATTGAAACGTTATTGTTTTAACAATTGGGTAAGTTGTTTAACACCCTCCGAAGCTCCGGCTCTGATAAAGTGAATATCATTCCGGTAGGTGTTTACGTCTTTCGGGTCTATCAGATAGATCGGTTGGCCGCGGCGTACGTAATTCAGTAGTCCGGCAGCCGGATAGACGTTGAGGGAGGTGCCGATGATGACGAAAATGTCGCATGATTCTACCATACGTATGGCCGGGTCGATCATTGGAACCGCTTCACCGAACCAGACAATGAACGGACGAAGCTGTACACCGTGCGGGTCTTTGTCTCCGATATGGATATCCGGATTCTCGGGTGACAGGTCGTAAGTCGTATTCAGGTCGCGGACGGAACAGGATTTCATCAGTTCGCCATGCAGATGGATCACATCGCTGCTGCCGGCCTGTTCATGCAGGTTATCGATATTTTGTGTAATGATATGAACGTCAAAGTCCTTTTCCAATTCAGCCAGTCCGATATGTCCTGCGTTGGGCTTGGTGTTGAGCAATTCCCTGCGTCGCTGGTTGTAGAAGTTGAGGACCAGTTCAGGGTTGGCGGCAAAGCCTTCGGGGGTTGCTACATCTTCCACCCGGTATTTTTCCCAAAGACCGTCGGAGTCACGAAAGGTCGAAATGCCACTTTCGGCGCTCATGCCGGCGCCGGTCAGTACGACTAATTTCTTTTTCATAAGGCTATTGTGTTTTTGATTTTACAAAGATAGAAAAGAATGTATCTCCCTATAAATTTTGACGTGTTTTTTATTGCCCCCTTTAATTATTATCGTACATTTGCTGTGCATTTCATTCCAAAAGGTGGGGAAACCTGCCAATTTCCGTGGCGGGCATTTTTATGTCCGCTTACGATCATTCTATATGGCGGTTCCGTACCCCCGTGTGGAATATTAATGTATCTACTGCCTTTTGGGGTGAAATGCAACGGGACAGGCGGAACCGCTCTTATATTCAGAAAATCTTCGCCTTCACATCTAATATTAATAGGTATGGACACAGAATTTTTAACTGCCCAACAAAGTGAAGACCTGCAAAGGTTAAGTGGAAACCCTTCTCCTTTTTCTGAAGAAGAACTAAAAGATTTTTACCTCAAACTGGCCCGTCTGGTCAATCCGGGCGCATGTTCCCCTAAACGCACCGACTTTGAAGTATTGAGCATACTAAGCAAAGACCTGAAGAGAAACCTCGGATTTTTATGTAAGTATACGCAACACTCCTGGGATGAAGGATTGTTAGAAATACAAATGGCCTGCGGAGTTTATTCCGTACAGGACAGTATCCCCAAAACGCAGCGATTAGAAATGAATACTTCCCTGGGAAGACATTTACAATTTCTTGCCCGGATGGCATCCAGTTGTTCAGTTGCAAGAAAGATGCATGCGGAATATACCCGGCATTTTATTAATGTAGAATACCTGTTAAGGCAAATGGGGAAATGATAAAGAGGCTAATTCAAGACAGTATCTTTATCATCTGAAGTTTTTCCGTTTTTTTTCTTCATTTGTTCATATAGGAGTTACTGTGCTGATGATTAATGGTTTGTAGATGAATATAATGAAGGATATCATCCTGTAGCATCTATATAATTCAAATTTCCCATGTAATAAATGAATAAAGGGAACTTTCTGTATATCAACAAAAGAGTAAGTCATATGTTGTAAGCATTTATCTTATTATTCTTTAGTTCAAAAGTCATGTCCGATTTCTTGTCCGTCAATTGTCAAACGCTTGTTCGACTAATATCGGATAAGCGTCCGACATATATCGAACAAGCGTTTGACGAATGACGGACAAGAACGGATACAGCACTTTTGGTCTAAAAGTATATCAGTCCCACTCTACCTGTACACTAATAAAGAGATAAGATATACCTTTGGATTTGCCGGTATACAATGGTTGTTCATGATGAAGCGATAGGGGAGAAATAGAGATGTTTACATCGATTTAATTACAAATTATATCGGATCCTTCATTGTATTCATTTTGTATTCTTTGATTTATAAACTCTATATGCTATAGATGAAGGAATGAATACAGAAAACGGAAAAACTTTTATTGAAGAGGGTCTGCAATCGGTTTTGTTTTATTTACTGGTATTAATACATCTCTTATCCCCTTTCAAAGAGAAGAAATAGGTACAACTAGTCATATTCACAGATGGTTCACTTCTTATCAGATATGAATTATCCTGTCCCCGTGCTTGACACGGGGTCGCATAAGAACCGGCAGTATCAAAATATACATATAGGATATGGTCTGTGCCGTTGCGATCCCGTGTCAAGCACGGGAACGGGATAGTTCAATTCTTTCTATATTAACTCAATCATCCCAAATTATTCAATATATCCGTTTTACCTTCCTGTACCAGGCGGTAAATCATTTCGCCGAACAAGGTGTTAACCCAGGCGAACCAGGAGCGGGTGAACTTCTTTGGATCGTCTTTGTGGAATGATTCGTGCATGAAACCGGTGTCGCCGTCCGTATCACGGAGCATTTTTACACAGTGGCGTATTTCTTCGGTGTCGTTGGTCGTATTGCATCGCATGATGATACTCATCGGCCAGATAAAGTCGAAACCGATGTGCGGACCGCCGATACCTTCGCCTGCCTTGCCTTTATAGAAGTAGGGGTTCAACGGGCTCAGAACCAGTTTGCGGGTATTCTGGTAGACCGGATCGTTTACATCGACGCATCCCAGATAAGGCATAGCCAACAAACTGGGGACATTGGCATCGTCCATGAAAACGTGGTTATAGAAACCGTCTGCCTCGAAAGCATATACTTTTCCGAATTCGGGGTGTTCTACAATACCGTATTTCTCGATGGCGGCAGCTACTTCGTCGGCCAATGAGTCGCACTGGCGGGCAAAGTCGTTATCCTTTTTGATGTCGCGCATCATCTCTGCCAACTGGCGGAGTGAAGTAACGGCAAACATATTCGACGGGATCAGGAAACCGAACAAAGTCGCATCGTCAGACGGGCGGAAAGAGGAGACGATCAATCCGACAGGGTTTACCGGACTACCGTAACCGTCGTTCAGCAAGGTGTCTCCCTGGCGGTCTGTCTTACGGGAGAAACGATACGGACCGAGTCCATCCTTACGTTGTTGTTCAATGAACGTTTTATAGACGGTTTTCATTGCTTTCTCCCACTCGGCATCGAAAGGAGAGGTGTCGCCGGTCTTTTTCCAGAAGTGATAAGCCAGGCGGATGGGGTAACAGAGCGAGTCGATCTCCCATTTGCGTTCGTGAAGTTCCGGTTTCATCTCCGTACGGTCACTTTCCCATTCGCTGCCTGTCGGGCCTTCGTTGAAACCGTTGGCATACGGGTCGATGTTGATACACCAGGTCTGGCGGTTGATAACACCTGCCAGCATTGTCTTTACTTTCGGGTCTTCATTTGCAAAAATGATATGCGGAAAAACCTGTGCGGATGAGTCACGGAGCCACATCGCATGGATATCACCTGTAAGGACGAATGTATCAGGTTTGCCGTTTACCATTTTATGCTCACAGGTCGTATCGAGTGTGTTTGGAAAACAGTTCTCAAACATCCAGGCCAGCTTCGGATCTTTCAGTTTGGCTTTTGTCGTCTGGATTGCCTTTTCGACGGCGGCAGAAGTAAACTGACGTTTTTCCGGTGCCGGACGTTGGCAAGTATACTGTAATGTGTTAGACACGAGAGGTGCGCCCGGTGTAGCCGATTCTGTCAAATGAGCAAATGATTTTTGCCCGACCAACAGACCTGCCAGAGACAAACCTCCGGATTTTAGAAAGTTTCTACGTGTAGTCATGGGTTTATATATTTTATTTATTGAATGTTACTTGTTTCAGCAAAAAGCTCGATCATACAGGCATTGTCCAGCAGCCACTTGAACTTTTTGTTGTCGGTCCCTGCCCAGTCATTCCCCAGGAATCCGTTTTCGTCGCGGGTATATTCCCAGGCGTAATGGGCATTGTCCGCCATTGTTCTGACATATTTATAATCGTTGTCTACCTCCGCCAAAGCAAGGAGACCGCGTAATAAAATGACATTGAACCATGGATTTGTGGGGTAAAAGTAAGCATCTTTTCCGTTAATCCCTGTACGTTTCCCTAAAAAATGATTGTAAGCGCCTTTTGCAGTGTTCTTTGCGTCTGCCAGATAGGTCTCGTCCGAGGTTGTCTGGTAGAGGAGTACGCCTGCCTGGATCATTTGTCCGCTGTTGTAGGTGAATTTGGCTTTACCGATTGTTTGATCGAGTCCGATGTTATCCCAATATACCGAATCGGCAGGGTCGCACAGGTTCTTCTTTGTCCAGTTATATGTTTCGATGGCCTGGTCGAGGTACTTTTGTTCTTTCGTCAGGTTATACAGTTTCATGCACAAGACGGTTGCCGGAGCATTGGAGCAGGTGTTTTTAGAGGTCTTTTTCTGTTCGCACCAGTAGATGCCGCCTCCCAGCGCATCGTCCCATCCGCTGTATATATATTTGTGCAACTCTTTTGCTTTCAGGAGATATTGTTGGTCTTTGGTGAGGGCATACAAATCGCAGAAATCGATGGCCAGCCAGTCATTATCATCGTAAAAGCGGTCGCTTTCACCATTGAATCTCGGATAGCTTTGATAACAGTGCGGGGTACGTGTATTATCCCAATACAGATCCAGTCCCGGGATAATACGTTTTTCCAGTATTTCCAGGTATTTCTTATCTCCGGTAACGTCATAGAGGGAGATACAACCCGACAACATACCGGAGTAAGGCCATAGGAAAGAGACTTCCTGGTTCTTTTTCTGTTCGCTCCCTTCGGCAAGGTAAGTGACCTGATTTTCCGGGTTTACCGGGTAGGTCTCGGAAAGAAGACCGTACTTTTCGACGTTATACTTTGTCAGGATGTTGGTTAATAAGGAATCTGCGATAGCTACATCCCTGTTTTCACCGGGAAGATGTTGTCCGGTGCACGCACAAAAACACAATGCGAGCAGGCAACAATTAAGAATTGATTTAGTATTCATGGTCTACAATAATTGAATTAAGAATGAAAGGTGCAAATATAATATTTTTCTTTAGTTATTGAATTATAAAAGAGGCAGGTAAAAAACTAGAAATTGTTTTGAGTTTATTGTTTGGTTTCAATGTAGAAATAATTGAGTTATCCCGTTCCCGTGCTTGACACGGGATCGCAAGGGGACAGACTGTATCCTGTATGTATTTTTTGATACCGCCAGTTCTCTTGCGGCCCCGTGTCAAGCACGGGGACAAGATAGCTCA
>ERZ857882.1118-NODE-1118-length-32357-cov-8.314655_pt1 | contig 32357 bp, 31 predicted proteins | sample MGYA00519697_ERZ857882 | MGnify/ENA primary metagenome ERZ857882 (study PRJEB31778, sample SAMEA3449373) | human gut metagenome | biome: human gut; feature: human-associated habitat; material: faeces | place: United Kingdom | collected 2010/2012 ...
TTTATTATTATTTATATAGATAAGCAAAAAGCTATAAAGCATAAATGGAGGATAAAGGAGTCTACTTTGTTTTTAGTATCTATAATGGGTGGAAGTATAGGTACTCTTATAGGTATGTACACTTTTCGCCATAAAACTAAGCATTTAAAATTCACAATAGGTATTCCACTAATATTAATATTACAAATTTTATTTTTTTCTATAAATAAATAGATATATAGCATAGTGCTTATCTAAAATAATCCACTATGCTATATATCTATGTTTATTATTAAATTACTATATATACTTTTTGATAATACTTATACATCTTTTTTTGCATACATATTTGATGTAATAAAGTATGATGCTAAAACTAATGTTATTACGCAAAGTCCAATTAAAACTTTATATATATTATTATTTAAGTTAATTGTAGGTAAAACACTCACAATATTAGTAGAAAACACTATTGGTAAAATAGTTAAAAATACTAATGCTATTCTTGCTTTTTCAAAACCAAGTAGTATCTCTAATGGAGTTAATATACTCATCATAAATATTCCAATACCTAATAATACAAGCATAAATGCCCATAATGGAATCTCAGTGCTCACATCTATTTTATTAAAGTGAACCATACACATATATATAATTGAAGAAATAGCCATTGATATAAAAGTATTTATAGCTACAAATATATATTTAGATAAAATATATTCACTACTTTTTACTGGTAAGGAATATATTAAATAATTTATCTTACTTTTTTCTTCATAAAATGCTGTATTATAGCAAGTAGCCATAATAAATAAGGCACCAGCAAAAGGAAGCATATCTGGCTGAATAAAGGCCATAAAAGCTGCTAAAGCAATAATTAATAACATATATTTTTTTAAAGCAAATACAGTTTGAAACTGCAATAATATTAAATTTATAATTCTTCTCATCTTATTCCCTCCCTGTATAATAAAGCATTATATCTTCTAATGTAGGTTTTTCATATATTACTTCATTTCCAAAGGCTTCAAAGGCTTTTGTTCTATTAGCAGTAAGGCCTTCAAAATTATATCCAGTTGTTTTTATTGATATAAAGTATTTTTCTGTATCTATATCTAATAATTCTCTTTTACCTTTTATAATAGAGTGATTTTCTAATATTAGATCCTTCTCTCCCTCTAAAATAATTTTACCTTTATAAATGAAAATAATATAATCAGCACATTTTTCTAAATCACTAGTTATATGTGTTGAATAAAAAATAGTGTTATCCTCATTTTCCATTTGCTCTTGTAAAACTTCTAAAAATTCATTTCTAACTATAGGATCTAGATTTGCTGTAGGCTCATCCATAATTAATACTTTTGGCTTTCTAGACAAAGCTATAGTTAATTCAAATTGTTTCTTTTTTCCCTTGGACAACTTACCATAAATTGAGGATTCATCAATATTAAATTTATTAATTAATTTATTATACAAATCCTCATCCCAATTTTTATAAAATCTAGAAATAGATTTTTTTATGCTTTTAACCTTTGCTTCTTCTAAAAATCCACAGGTATCTCCAACAAAGGACACTTCTTCTTTAATATTTACGTCATTAGTAATGTTCTCTCCAAGAACTAAAATTTCTCCTGAATCGGCTTTAACCATATTCATAATAGATTTAATTGTAGTGGTCTTTCCTGATCCATTCGGACCAATAAAACCGGTAATATATCCTTTCTTAACAATTAACTCTTTTAAATCTAATTTAAAAGAATCATATTTCTTCTCTAATCCCCTTATCTCAATTGCTTCCATTATTATACCTCCTCAAACAAACTTCTTATTATATCTAAAGTTTCCTCTAAAGTTAAACCTATTGCTTTAGCAGATATGATTGCTTCTTCTAGTTTATTTTCTATTTCATACATTGCAACTTCTCTTAGCCTCTCATTATTTGCTTCAGCTACAAAGGTTCCTTTCCCAACTACTGTTTTTATAAAGCCTTCCTTTTCAAGCTCTTCATAAGCTCTTTTTGTAGTAATAATACTAACCTTTAATTCCTTGGCCAAAGTCCTTATTGATGGCAATGGTTCTCCTGGCTTTAGCATCATATTTACTATTTGATTTTTTATTTGACTTTCTATTTGTTCATATAATGGTACTTGTGAAGAATTACTAATTATTATATTCACCTTATCACCTCCAAGTGTGTACTAAGTGTATATACTATCTATATACATATATTAATACTTATATACACTACTGTCAATATTTCACTAAATTATTTTACAAAAAAAGAAGTAGTTTTAATTATTAAAACTACCTCTTTTTATTTGAAATTTGAAACAAATTACTTCCTAAACTATTTTTTTACTTATTAACTTTTCACTATTGCTCTTCTTTTTTATTTATTGATATTCCTAAATCATCAAGTTGCTTTTCGTCTACTATATTAGGTGCTTCACTTAAATAGCAATATGCATTTTGGTTTTTAGGGAATGCTATAACATCCTTGATATTTTCTGTTCCAGCTAAGAACATTACCATTCTATCTAAACCGAAAGCTAAACCTCCATGTGGTGGTGGTCCAAACTTAAAGGCATCTATTAAGAATCCAAATCTCTCTTGTGCTGATTCTTCAGTAAAGCCTAAAGCTTTAAACATTCTTTGTTGTAACTTAGAATCATGAATTCTTATTGATCCTCCGCCTAACTCTTCTCCATTTAATACTAAATCATAAGCCTTTGATCTAACTTCTCCAGGATTACTTTCTATCATATCTAAATCCTCGTCCATTGGTGATGTAAATGGATGGTGAGCAGCATAATATCTTCCATCCTCTTCACTATATTCAAATAGAGGGAATTCTGTTATCCATGTAAAGTTAAATTCATTTTTATCTTTAATTAAGTCAAATTGCTTAGCTAATTCTAATCTTAATGCACCTAAGCTTTGGAATACTACTGAGTTTTTATCAGCAACTATAAATATAGCATCTCCAACTTCTGCATTCATAGTTTTAATTATTGAATTTGTTACATCATCAGTTAAGAATTTAGCAATTGATGATTTAATTCCATCTTCTTTTATTTGAATCCATGCAAGCCCCTTAGCTTTGTAGGTTTTAACAAACTCACCTAATTTGTCTATTGGCTTTCTTCCAAGGTCTGCCCCACCCTTTAAGCAAAGAGCTCTTACAGAACCACCAGCTTCAATTGCTGACTTAAATACTACAAAATCCATATCCTTAACGTCTTCTGTAATATTAGTTATTTCCATTCCAAATCTTAAATCAGGCTTATCTGATCCGTACTTTTCCATTGCATCTTTAAATGTCATTCTCTTTATAGGAAGCTTAACATCAACACCAGCAACTTCTTTAAATACGTGAGCAATTAAACCTTCATTCATCTTTATTACATCTTCTTGTTCAACAAAACTCATTTCTAAATCTATTTGAGTAAATTCAGGCTGTCTATTTGCTCTTAAATCTTCATCTCTGAAACATTTTGCTATTTGGTAATATCTATCAAATCCTGACACCATTAATAATTGCTTAAATATTTGTGGTGATTGAGGAAGCGCATAAAACATTCCTGGATAATTTCTTGAAGGTACAAGATAGTCTCTAGCTCCCTCTGGAGTACTCTTAGTTAATATAGGAGTCTCTACTTCTAAGAAGTTATTTGCATCTAAATAATCACGTACTGCTTTAGATATTTTACTTCTAATCATAAATATTCTTTGCATATCTGGTCTTCTAAGATCTAAGTATCTATATTTTAATCTTATATTTTCTGCAGCATCTAATCCTTCTTTTATATAAATTGGAGGAGTTTCTGATTCTGAAAGAACTTTTAAACTTTCACATTTAAGTTCAACTAATCCAGTTGGCATATTATGATTTGGAGCTTCTCTTAATACAACTTCTCCTGTTACTGCAATACAATATTCAGGTCTTACATCTTTAGCTTTTTCAAAAGCTTCTGCATTTATCTCTTCACCAAATACTATTTGCATAATACCTGTTCTATCTCTTAGGTCTATAAATTGTAGACCTCCTAATTTTCTATTTCTTTGTACCCAACCCATTAATGTGATTTTTTGAGAAACATTACTTTCTCTAACTTCTCCACACATTAGGCTTCTCTTTAATCCACTTAAAGCTTCACCCATTATTTCTTCCTCCTAACTATTTTATAACCTTTGCTATTTCTTCTATATTGTCTAAACTAACTTCAAATTGCTCTCCATCACTCATTCTCTTAAGCTTTAAAGTCTTATTTTGAAGCTCGTCATCACCTATAATAGTTGTAAAGACTGCACCTATTTTATTTGCATATTTCATTTCAGCTTTTATGCTTCTTCCCATATGGTTTACTTCTGTTTTTACACCAATGCTTCTTAATTTATTTGCTAAAACAAAAGCTTCAGTTCTTGCACCTTCTCCTCTAGCTCCTATATAAAGCTCAATAACATCTTCCTTTGGAATTTCTATTCCTTCCTTCTCTAAAGTCATTATAAGCCTTTCTAAACCCAATGCAAAACCTACAGCTGGCATTTCTGGTCCACCAATTTCTTCAATTAGCTTATCGTATCTACCACCACCACAAACTGTGAAATCGTCATTTAATATTTCAAAAATAGTCTTAGTGTAGTAATCTAAACCTCTAACTATACCTGGATCAATATTGTATTTAATATTTAAAGCATCTAAATATCTTTTTACTTCAGTAAAATGTGAATCACATTCATCACATATATAATCTAAAATAATTGGTGCATTTTTAGTAATTTCCTTACAATTTCTTTCTTTGCAATCTAAAATTCTCATTGGATTCTTTTCAAATCTAGTTTTACACACATTACATAGATTATCATAATTTTCTTCTAGATACTTCTTTAGAGCTTCATTATATTTAGGTCTACAATTTGGACAACCTAAATTATTTATATTTAAACTTAAGCTTTTTAAGCCTAATTTTTTTAAAGCTTCCATTGCTAAAGAAATAACTTCTGCATCCATAGATGGCTCTTTAGAGCCAAAAACTTCTACTCCATATTGGTGAAATTGTCTAAGCCTTCCCTTTTGAACATTTTCATATCTAAAACAAGGAATAATATAATATAATTTTGTTGGTTGAGCTTCGTTAAATAACCTATTTTCAATAAAAGCCCTAACAGTTGGTGCTGTACCTTCTGGTTTTAATGTTATACTTCTATCACCTTTGTCATTAAAAGTATACATTTCCTTTTGCACTATATCAGTAGTTTCTCCAACTCCTCTTAAAAACAATTCTGTATGTTCAAATATAGGTGTTCTTATTTCTCTTACTCCGAATGATTTTGAAACTTCTCTTAATACGCCCTCTACATAATGCCATTTATAAGCATCTTGAGGTAGCATATCCTTCGTACCCTTAGGTGCTTGGATTTCCATAATATCTCCTCCTATTTAAGGTAAAGTGTATCTAAAAGTTTTCTTTTTCCCTCTACCATTTCCTTAATTCTACTAGTGTATTCTCTGATGTCTTTTACATTTCCAAATCTCTCTATTCTATTTTCTTCTAAAAAGACAACTTTAGAAACTGCATCAGCTCCTAATGCAATTATAGTTTGCTTATCTTCTATCATTTGAATATTATACAAACATTCTTTTCCTACTTTAGAATATCCCAAATTCTCCATATTTCCAACCATATTTTTTTGTCTATACATATAATATGGCTGTATATCTAAATCCTTTGCTAATATTCTACTCATTTCATACATTGAAGAAAGTTCTTCTTGATTCTTTATTTGTATTCCTTTTTTCAGAATAAAATTCTCATAAAGAATAGAAGCTCTTTTTAATGATAAGCCATGGACCGTTAAGCTATCTGGTCTTAGCTTTAATATTTCTTCAGCAGTATATTTAGCTTCCTTTATGCCTTCACCAGGAAGCCCTATTATCATATCCATATTTATATCATTAAAGCCTAATTCTCTTGCTAAATTAAATTTCTCTATTACATCTTGAGAAGAATGCCCTCTACCTATCATTTTTAATGTATTATCATTCATAGTTTGAGGATTAATACTAATTCTAGTAGTATTATATTTTTTCATTGTTTGTAATTTTTCTAATGTAATGCTATCAGGTCTTCCACATTCAACAGTAAACTCAATTAAATTTCTATTTTCAACAAAAGCATTATATATTTCTTTCATTATTTCTTCAAATTCTTCGTTATTTACCGCTGTAGGAGTTCCTCCTCCAAAATATACACTTTCTATTTTTAGTCCTCTTTCATCAACATATTTCTTCATTTCTCTAATTTCATATGTTAATGCTTCTAAATAAGGATTTACTAGCTTCTTATTTCCCCTTATTGGGTTTGCTGTAAATGAACAATAAAAACATCTAGTTGGACAAAAAGCCATTCCTATATAAATAGCAATATTTTTTTCGTCTTTGTTTACTAATTTTTTTTCTTTTTTAGCTACTTCAATACAAAGTCTAGCCTTTTCTTCTGAAGCTAAATGTTTATTTCTAAATAATTCTATAATTTCATCTTCACTTTTACCTTCTTCTAAATACTTTAAAGCAATTTTAGAAGGTCTAATTCCAACTAGTATTCCCCAGGGATAATAATCTCCAGTTATTTCTTTAAGAGAAGAAAAGATTAATTTTTTTAAAGCTTCTTTAATATTTTCTCCTAATAAAGCTTCCTTATAAAGTTTCTTATATGAAAATGAAACTTTATCTTCTTCTATATCTATAATATAATCTCCTTTATCTTCAAACTTAATTTCATATAAAGGATAATATATATTAAACATTTGATATACATCATATCTGTATTTTAAATTGTTTAATTTAATTATTACTTCCATTTATTCTCCTCTTATACTAAGAATGGATTTTTCATCCTTTCATGAATAATAGTAGATTTAGGTCCATGTCCTGGATATACATTAACATTGTTATCAAGTGTCATAAGCTTAGTTTCTATACTATTAATTAGTTCATTATAACTTCCACCTAAAAAGTCTGTTCTTCCTATAGAGCTATTAAATAGTGTATCTCCTGTAAACACATTATCTTCTACTAAAAAGCATGTGCCACCTTTTGTATGCCCTGGTGTAAAAATAGTCTTAAAAGTTAAATTTCCAACTTTTATTTCTTGTCCTTCATTAAAATATTTATAGAACTTCGGTAACTTACCAAATATACCAGTAGTATCTATATTCATGTATTCTTCTTCAGCTTCATTTAAATATACATCTACTTTATATTTATCTTTAAGCTCTGTAACTGCCCCATCATGATCAAAATGACAATGAGTTAAAAGTATTACATCTATATTAATTCCTAAAGCTTCAATTTCTTTAATAAGATAATTTGCTTGTGCTCCTGGATCTATAATAGCGGCTTTATTGGTATCTTCATCTATTGCTATATAACAATTAGTTTGTAGTGATCCAAGAGGATACGTTTTTACTATCATTTTCTTCCCTCCTAACTAAAAATTCTTTTTACTATCTAAAATTATTGTTACTGGTCCATCATTTTGAATGTCTACTTTCATATGAGCTCCAAATTCTCCAGTTTCAATCTTTAAATTAGTTTCTTTTAATAATTCAATAAATCTTTCATATAAAGCTTTAGCTTTATCTCCACCTTCTGCTTCCATAAAATTAGGTCTTCTTCCTTTTCTGCAATCCCCATACAAGGTAAATTGAGATATCGCTAATATATCACCTTTAACATCTAATAAAGAAAGATTCATTTTATCATTTTCATCTTCAAATATTCTTAAATTGATAATTTTATCTTTTAAATATAATAAATCTTCTTCAGTATCTTCTTTTGAAAAGCCAATCAATAAGTTAAACCCCTTATTAATTGAGCCTATAACATTATCATTTACAATGACTTTAGATGAAGTTACTCTTTGAACTACAACACGCATTATTAATCCTCACTAATTATTCATTCTATATACATCCATTACACCCTTAAGCCTTCTTATTTTTCTCATAAGCTCTTTTAATTGTTCAATGGAATCTATTTTTACTTTTATATTTATCATTGCTATATTTCCTTTAGATGATTTAGCATTTAAAGCATTTAACATAAGCTTAGCTTCAGTTATTATTGTCATAATATCTGATAATATTCCAATTCTATCTTCAGCTCTTACTTGTATTTCTGCCACATAGGCAGCTCCTTTAGATGATCCCCAAGAAACTTCTACTACTTTGCTTGAATCAAAGTTAATTAAAGATTTTAAATTACTACAATCACTTCTATGAATAGATACTCCCCTTCCTTTTGTAATATACCCTTGTATATCATCTCCAGGAACTGGATTACAACATCTAGCAAATCTAATCATTAAATTAGTAACACCTTTTACAGTAACCCCATAGGAATTTGATGATTTAGATTTAGAAGTATTTTTATCTGACTTATTTATATGCTCATCAATAGTTTTATTTATACTTTCCGAAGTATGTTTTTCAACATTATTTTCTTCTTTAAGCTTAGATATATATGATGAAGCTGATATTTGTCCTATACCTATTGCAGCATATAAATCTTCCATATTATGAATATTATATCTTTTAACTGCTTTTTCATATGCATCACCTTTTGCTATATCCGAATATATAACGCCTTGTTTCTTAAGTTCCTTTTCAAAAGCTTCTTTTCCTTTATCTATATTTTCTTCTTTTTTTATTTTCTTAAACCATTGTCTTATTTTACTTTTTGCCTGATTACTCTTTGCAATGTTTAGCCAATCAATATTAGGTCCTTTTGCATTGTTAGATGTTAATACCTCTACTATTTCACCTGTTTTCAAATTATAATCAAGTGGAACTATTTTTCCATTTACTTTAGCCCCAACACACCTATTACCTATATCAGTATGAATTCTATAAGCAAAGTCAATTGGTGTTGCCTTGCTTGGTAAATTAATTACTACTCCCTTTGGTGTAAATACAAATATTTCATCAGTAAATAAATCTATCTTAAATCCTTCTATAAACTCTTCAGCATCAGAAGTCTCTTTTTGCCACTCTAGCATATCTCTTAGCCATGCTAATTTACTTTCAAAAGCATTTTCTTTCTCCTCTTGGGTGTCACCTTCTTTATACTTCCAATGGGCTGCTATACCATACTCAGCTGTTCTATGCATTTCAAAAGTTCTTATTTGAATTTCAAAAGTTTTTCCTTGAGGACCTATAACAGTAGTATGAAGAGACTGATACATATTAGGCTTAGGCATAGCTATATAATCCTTAAACCTTCCTGGAATAGGCTTATAAATTGTATGAACTATTCCTAGTACTCCGTAACAATCCTTTACTGTATTAACTAGTATTCTAATTGCTGTTAAGTCAAAAATCTGCTCAATGCTTTTGTTTTTATTAACCATTTTTTTATAAATACTATAAAAATGTTTTGGTCTACCATCTATATCACAATCTATATCAGAATCTTCAAGTTTTTTATATAAATCTTTTTTTATTTCTGATATATATGTTTCTCTTTCTACTCTTTTTTCAGCTATTTCTTTAACTAAATCATAATACTCTTCTTCATGTAAATATCTAAAAGATAGATCTTCAAGTTCCCATTTTATTTTAGAAATACCTAATCTATGAGCTAAAGGAGCATAGATATCTAATGTTTCTTTAGCTTTTTGTTTTTGTTTTTCCTTTGGCATGAACTTTAATGTTCTTAAATTATGAAGTCTATCTGCAAGCTTTATAATTATTACTCTAATATCTTTTGCCATTGCAAGAAGCATTTTCCTAACATTATCAGCTTGTTGTTCTTCTTTTGTCTTATACTCTATTTTACCAAGCTTAGTTACTCCTTGAACTAAATCTGCAATTTCTTCATTAAATATATTTTTTATATCTTCGTAAGTATATTCTGTATCTTCTATTACATCATGTAGAAGGCCAGCAACAATAGTACTTGTATCCATACCCATTTCAGCTAAAATTATAGCCACATCAATAGGGTGAGTTACATAAGGCTCCCCTGATTCCCTTTTCTGACTCTTATGAGCATCACAAGCTAAATCATATGCTTTTTTAACTATATTTATATCAACATTATTACAATTTTCCTTAATTTTCTGCAATAGGCTTTCATACATATGGATAATCTCCTTTGATTTAGTCTAAAATAATTGGCTGGTTTTAACAACCAGCCATTTTCTATTATTATATAATATTTGTCTATTTATTTCAACAAAATTAGAACTCATAATCAACTAAAGACATAACTTCATATTCCTTTAGTTTATCTCTCCCATTAAGTCCTGTAAGTTCAATAGCAAAATCTAGGCAAACTACTTCTCCACCTGCTAACTCTACAAGTTTTGCAACAGCCTCTATTGTTCCTCCAGTAGCCAATAAATCATCAACTATAGCTACTCTCTGTCCTTTTTTAATAGAATCTTTGTGAATTTGTAATGTATCGCTACCATATTCTAAGTCATAAGTTATTGATATTGTTTCACCTGGTAGTTTTCCTGGTTTTCTAACAGGAATGAATCCTATTCCCATTGCATAAGCAACTGGAACTCCATAAATGAATCCTCTAGCCTCTGGCCCAACTATTAAATCTATTTTTTTATCCTTTAAGTGTTCTACAATTTTATCTATTGAGTACTTTAAGGCTTCTCCATCACCAATAACTGTGGTAATGTCTTTAAAACTAATTCCTTCCTTTGGAAAATTTTCAATTACTCTTATTTTTTCCTTTAGATCCATGATAACTCCTCCATCACTAAAAATTATAAACTATATAATTATTATAAGCACTTCAGAAAAAAATACTATAAATAATATTATTTCAAAGTAATCATTTAAAAATTATATAGTCATTTTGGACTTATTTAAATATTTTGTTATTTGTTCTGCTCTATCTTTTTTATTCGTTGTTAATAACTCTATAATAATGCGTGCGTTATCCATCATAGTAACAGCATTTATAGTTGGTGTAATAAGCTTAATAATCTTTAATATGCATTCATCATCCATTTCAATGATATTATAATAATTCATTATCGCTCTTAAACCGTAGTTATTTGTATTTATCAAGAACTTTCTTCCTTCCTTTAAGATAACACCATTTTCTCCCTTTAAAGGAACTTCAGCCCACTGTTCTCCAATAAGAATTAAATCTAAATATTTATTTATACTTTTTATATTATAATATATTGCAATTGCTTGCATTAATTTAAAAGTAATTCCACTGATAGATAAATTCTTATATCTGTAATTACATCCCTTTTGACTTGGATTTATGTATATATAATTTCTTCCATTACTAACTTCTTTATTTTCCAATACTATCAAATCTATCCCAAGATCCCTACAAAGCTTTTCTTCTTCATCTGACTTCAAGTCTAATCCTAAAGTAATTAAAAGTTGTCCTCCTAAAAAACTAACATTATTAATTATTTCTTTAGAAGTAATTCCTAAATTTGAATCTTCTTCGCAGATTACATATTCTATGTCTGCATTCAAATACTTTAAAACTAAATTCAAAGAAGATATTGCACACAATCCATCAACATTTGGAACGCCATATATAACTATCTTTTTTCTATTATTTATAGCTTCAACCATATGCTCTATTGCTTTGCTCATATTTTTAAGTATAAAGGGATTATATCCAGTAATATAATTTGGACTATAAATACTCTCCCAAAACTTACGCATTATAAACTCCTCCATGAAACTTAAGAAAACACATATATTATAATGTATAATTGTAAATATTACAAATGTTTTCTTAAAAAAAAATGAACCTCCAAGTATATAGGAGGTTTATTTTTTTATATTATTGGAATTAAACTGATTTTTTATCTTCTCTATTTCTTAATAAAACCCATGTTGGTGCTGCAATAAATATTGAAGAGTAAGCCCCTGCAGCTATTCCTATAATTAATGGGAATGAAAATTCTCTAACTGTAGGCACAAATATATTAACAGCTGTAATTGTAATTAATGTTGTTAATGTTGTATTTATAGATCTTGACATAGTTTGAGTTAAGCTCTTATTAGCTATTTCCGTAGATGAAGCTCTTCTCATATTCTTTGAATTTTCTCTTATTCTATCAAATATTACTATGGTATCATTAATTGAATATCCAACTATTGTTAATATCGCTGCTATAAATGGTGTATTTACAGGAATATTAAAAATAGCGAACACACTTACTGTAATAAGTAAATCATGTACAAGTGCAATTATAGCAGCTATACCATAATCCATCTTAAACCTAATTGCAATATAAACTAGCATAGCTAGACAAGCTATCACTAATGCAATTATAGAATTTCTAGTAAGTTCCTTTCCTACTGAAGCTCCAATTTCATCTTGAGATAATAAATCGTCATCTTCTAAATTATATTTATCTTGTAAAGCCTTAAATACTTCTGACACCTTAGAGCTATCTAACTCTTTTGCTTTTATTTCATATTGAGTATCTGCTGCTTCATTAGTAACAGCATCAGGTACTAATGCTTTTACAATTTCATCTGCTTCTACCTTATTAAAACCTTCTCCAAGATTTACTACCATCTTTGTACCACCTTGGAAATCTATTCCGAAATTTAATCCTCTTGATACTGTGAAACCTAATCCTATTAATATTAAAATGGATGATAATACAAACCAAATCTTAGTTTTTTGAACTATATTAAATGGTTTTCTTTCTTTTTTATTACCAAATTGCCACTTTTTCTTTAATAGTCCCATATCAATAGAAAGATTCATTAAAGTTTTAGTAACTATTAAAGCTGTAAATAAACTTAATACAATACCAATCATTAAAGTTACTGCAAATCCTTTTACTGATCCAGATCCTATGAAATATAATATTAATGCTGCTATAAATGTTGTTGAATTTGAGTCAACGATAGATGACATTGCATTTTCAAAGCCAGCTTTAACTGCACTTTTAACTGATATCCCATTTTTTAACTCTTCTTTAATTCTTTCAAAAATTAATATATTAGCATCTACAGCCATACCAATAGTTAGTAGTAATGCTGCTATACCTGGTAATGTTAGTGCAACCTTTAATTCAGTAAATACTAATAAAACTAAAGTAATATATAATGTTAACGCAATACTTGCAAATATTCCTGGTATTCTATAATAAATAATAGCAAATAAGAATATTATTCCTATTCCAATAACTCCAGCCTTTACTGCATTAGGTAATGCTTCTGAACCTAATTGTGCTCCAACATTATTAATTGAAACAGCTTTTATTGAAACCGGAAGTGCACCTGAACTTATAACTCCCGCAAGTTTTGTTGCTTCGTCCATTGATGACATACCATTAATTACTGCTTTACCATTGGTAATTGTATTTTGAACAACTGGAGATGAAACTACCTCATCATCCATATATATACTAATAGTCTTACCAATATTATTTGCTGTTACTTCAGCAAACTTTTCCTGACCATCAGCATTTAATTCTAATGATACTACTGGTCTTGATGTATCATCTAAAATGGCAGTGGCATCTTTAACATCTTTTCCTGTCAAGACTACATTTCCATCTGCATCTTTAAATTCTAAGTTACCAGTTTTACTTAATCCATCTACTATTTCATTAGAATCATAAGCTCCAGGGATATCTATTCTTATTCTTTTTTCTCCCTCTTCAGTAACTACAGTTTCAGCAACACCTATCTTATTAACTCTAAGTTCTAATAATTGTTTAGTTCTTTGACGTACGTCAGATGAAACATCATCTTCTTGTATCTCCATTAAAACGGAAACTCCACCTTGAAGATCAAGGCCTTTTGTAATTGCATTATTAAATGATTTTACTTCCCAGCCTGCTATTTTAATTCCTTTGAACCCAACAAATGCAAGTAATATAATTGCAACTACAGAAATCACAAATAATATTGAACTTTTGCTCTTACTTTTGCTTTTCCCTTTCATGTTCTTCCCCCTCTAGTGCATTTTCATATAAATTATATTACTTATGTTAAGTAATATCAACAACTTTTTCTTTAGTTTGTAGACTTTTACAATATCCGATTTTAAAATTTATGTAAAAGTAAAAAGTAAGAAGAATATCTCCTTACCTTTTTTTAATTAATTTTTATAAATTTATTCCAAGCATTCCTGATAAAAGTCCTATAAATAGACATAAAATAAATTTAATAAAATCATATATTGTTAAAGTTGCTTCTGCTCCAAATAGCATTCCTATTAAATATAGAACTATGTAAAATATACAACCTACAGCTAACCCAACAATCCATCCCTTACTTCCATATGATTTTACAGCTATTATAGATCCTACTACTAAAGCCAAACATGAAATTACAACATAAATAATATTAAAAACCTTTTCTTCTATTGGTATCTTATTCATTATAAAAGAAAAGATTATAGAGATAATAATAATGATTACAAATGACCAAAAAAGACCTCTCAATACGCTTTTAAAATAATTTATCCATTCCATAAATTTCACCCCCTAGTAAATATTTTATGACTTACTAGGGGGTATTATTCTTATTCTGCTGCTTTATTTATTTTGCTTGCAATTCCATTTTTTGTGATTCTAAGTTTAGTTCTTTCAGCACTAGTTTCTATAACTACATAGTCATCTTCAACTATTACGATTTTACCTAAAATTCCGCCTCTTGTAACTATTTCATCATTTTTTTCTAAAGCTGATACCATTTCATTATATTTTTTTGTTCTCTTTTTCTCAGGTAATATTAATAAGAAGTACATTAAAGCAAACATTAAAGCAAAAGGTACTACTAATGATAATATAGCTTCCATTTTATTCATTCCTTCCATATAAACTTTTTTATTATTTCATATAAAAAAATATATAACATTTATGTGGTAGTGTCAATTGTATTAACAGATATTTAATACTTTAGGCTCTTCCATTCCACTCTTTAAGTTTTTGTTCCTTAAACTCCTTAAAGTATCCTCCATCTATTGCAGCTCTTATATCTTCCATAAGTTTATTGTAGAAATAAAGATTATGTAAAACACAAAGTCTCATAGCTAGCATTTCTTTAGCCTTAAATAAATGCCTTATATATGCTCTTGTATAGCTTTTACATGTTGGACACTGACACCCCTCATCTATTGGCCTAGTATCTAATTCAAACTTAGCATTCATTAAATTAATCTTTCCTTCTTTAGTGAATACATGCCCATGTCTACCATTTCTTGCTGGAAGAACACAATCAAAGAAGTCAACTCCTCTATCAACTGCTTCTAATATATTACTTGGAATACCAACTCCCATTAAATAAATTGGCTTATCTTGTGGTAAATGTGGTACAACTGCATCTATTATTCTATACATTTCTTCATGGGTTTCACCTACTGCTAAACCACCTATAGCATATCCATCTAAATCCATCTTTGTAATAGTCTTAGCATGCTCTATTCTTATATCTTCATAACAACCACCTTGATTAATACCAAATAGCATTTGCTCCTTATTTATAGTTTCTGGTAATGAATTTAATCTATCTATTTCTACTTTACATCTTTCAAGCCATCTTGTCGTTCTTGCTACTGACTTTTCAACATATTCTCTTGTAGATGGATTAGGAATACATTCATCAAAAGCCATTGCTATAGTAGAAGCAAGATTACTTTGAATTTGCATAGATTCTTCTGGTCCCATAAAAATCTTTTTACCATCTATATGAGAAGAAAAATATACCCCTTCTTCCTTTATTTTTCTCATTCCTGATAATGAAAATACTTGGAATCCACCTGAATCAGTTAATATAGGTCTATCCCAGTTCATAAACTTATGTAATCCACCAAGATTAGCTACAACTTTATCAGAAGGTCTTAAATGAAGATGATAGGTATTAGATAATTCAACTTGACATCCTATTTCTTTTAAATCCATAGATGACACAGCACCTTTAATTGCTGCTAAAGTTCCAACATTCATAAATACTGGTGTTTCAATAGTACCATGAATAGTTTCTAATCTTCCTCTTCTAGCATTTCCATCTTTTTTTAGTAAAGTATATCTTTTTTTACTCAATTTTTCACTTCCTCTTTTACGTTATTCTTTAATAAGCATTGAATCTCCAAAGGAGAAAAATCTATATTTTTCTTTAACTGCTGTATTATAAGCACTCATTACATTTTCCTTACCTGCTAAAGCAGATACTAACATAATTAATGTTGATTCTGGTAAATGGAAATTTGTAATAAGCTCATCTATAACCTTATATTTATATCCTGGATAAATAAAAATATCAGTCCAGCCACTTTGTTCACTTACAAAGCCATTTTCATCACCTATTGTTTCCAAAGTTCTTGTAGATGTAGTTCCTACAGCTATAACCTTATTTCCTCTTCTCTTTGTTTCATTAATTAAGTCTGCATTTTCTTTATCTAAATGATAAAACTCTGAATGCATTATATGTTCATTTATATCATCAACTTTAACTGGTCTAAAAGTACCAAGACCTACATGAAGAGTCAAATAAGCAATATTAACTCCTTTAGCCTTTATTTCTGCTAATAATTCCTTTGTAAAATGTAATCCTGCTGTTGGGGCTGCTGCTGATCCTTTTTCTTTTGAATATACTGTTTGATACCTTTCCTTATCATCAAGTTTTTCTGTTATATATGGTGGCAGTGGCATTTCTCCAAGCTCATCTAATACTTGTTCAAATATACCATCATATAAAAACTCAATAATTCTATTACCTTCTTCTATAATATCAACAACTTTACATTTTAATTTCCCTTCACCGAAGGTAAAAGTTTGACCTATCTTAGCTCTCTTACCAGGCTTAGCTAAACATTCCCATTTATCTCCTTCTACTCTTTTTAGAAGTAAAAATTCAATTTTCCCACCAGTTTCTTCTTTTTCTCCTATTAATCTAGCCGGCATTACTCTTGTATTATTTAATACTAAAGTATCTCCTGTATTTAAATATTCTACTACATCATGAAAAGATTTATGTTCTATACTCCCTGTATTTTTATCTAAAACCATTAATTTTGAAGCATCTCTTTTTTCTAAGGGATGTTGTGCTATTAATTCTTCTGGTAAGTCAAAATCAAAATCACTAACCTTCATTGTATTATCTCCTTATCTTTTATTGTATATTTATTAAAATAATTTTTGTTGTTCCCCTGTAGTTTTTCTTTTATTCTTATTTCTTCCTAAATGTTCATAAGCCTTGTCTGTAGCTACTCTCCCTCTGGATGTTCTAACTATAAATCCAGTTTGTAATAAATATGGCTCATATACATCCTCTATAGTTCCAAGTTCTTCTCCGATAAAGTAGGAAAGAGTTTCTATTCCAACAGGTCCCCCATTAAAATTATCAATTATTGCTTCTAAAATCTTATTATCAACTCTATCAAAGCCTTTACTATCTACTTCTAATAGTTCTAAAGCTGCCCTTGCTTCCTTATAACTAATTACTGAATTAGAATAAACTTCAGCATAATCTCTAACTCTCTTTAATAATCTATTGGCTATTCTTGGTGTTCCTCTTGAACGTCTTGCAAGTTCGTAAGCACCTTCTTCAGTTATATTACAATTTAAAACAAATGCAGATCTTATAATAATTTCCTTTAATTGCTCTTCAGTATAATACTGCATATCACAAAGAACTCCAAATCTATCTCTAAGCGGAGAAGTAAGCATTCCAATCCTTGTTGTAGCTCCTATTAAAGTAAACTTTGGTAAATCAAGTCTTATTGACTTTGCAGCGGCTCCTTTTCCAATAACTATATCTAAAACATAATCCTCCATTGCAGGATATAATATTTCTTCAACATTTCTATTAAGTCTATGGATTTCGTCTATAAAAAGCACATCATTGTCTTTTAAGGTTGTTAAAATTGCTGCTAAATCACCAGCTCGTTCTATAGCAGGACCTGATGTAATTTTAAGTTCCCCCCTCATTTCCTTGGCAATAATATTAGCTAAAGTAGTTTTACCAAGTCCAGGTGGTCCATATAGAAGTACATGGTCTAAGGCCTCATTTCTGTTTTGTGCAGCTTTTATAAATATATTTAATCTTTCTTTAACCTTATCCTGCCCTATATATTCTTGTAAATTTTGAGGTCTTAAACTTAAGATACTTCCATCTTCAAAAATTTCTTGTGGAGTTATTATTCTTTCCATTAATTCACCCCTAACCCATAAGAACCTTTAAACAATTCTTTATAATATTCTCTAAACTATCAGATTTATCTACTTTTTTCAAAGCTAATTCTGCTTCTTTTTCAGAATATCCTAATGCTAAAAGTGCTCCTAATGCTTCAGCTATATTATTTGCATTTTCAGATACTATATCTTCAAAATCTCCAAAACTTTCAATATCTTCTGCTAAATTTTCTTTTTTAATTTTATCTTTTAACTCTAAAATAATTCTGCCTGCAGTTTTTTTACCTATTCCAGGTGCTTTGCATAGATGCTTGTCATCTCCCATCATAATTGCATATCTTAGATTATTAATTCTGCTTATAGAAAGCAAGGATAGAGCAGCTTTAGCTCCAACTCCATTTATAGAAATTAAAAGTTTAAACATTTCAAGTTCTTCTTTAGTATCAAATCCATATAAACCTAAGAAATCCTCTCTAACTATTTGTTCAAGATAAAGCATTACTTCTTCATCTACTTTAGGCATTGATGACATAGTTGCTCCTGAAGTGAATATTTTATATCCTATTCCATTATTTTCAACAATTATATAATCTTTATTTATCCCTTTATATCTACCTATTATATATTCGTACATAAAACTACCCTTCCTTTATGCCAAAACTAAATAAGCTTTTAGTTCAATTTTAATCTACACTATACTTTATCATTATAGCTAAAATAATTCAAGGTAAAAGCAAGAGTATATATTAATTCTAATTAATTCATTATAAAAAAAGAAACTCACATAGGAGTTTCTAAATTAATTTATTTTATCTACTATTTCCAATAAAAAATAATGCCAATGTACCTGGTCCTGAATGACTTCCTACTGCAGGTCCGATATTATTTATTATAATTTCTTTTACTTTTACTTCGCTTAGTATTAATTCTTTTAGACTTTCTGCTTCTTGTATACAATCTCCATGACTAATAAAAACTGTCTGATTTTCAGAATCCACAATTTTTTCTTTAAGTTTATCACATAATACTTTAATAGCTTTTTTCCTACCTTTAACCTTAGAAATTGGGATTAACCTACCTTCATTATCAACATGCATAATTGGTTTTATGCTTAACATTGTACCAACTATTGCTACTGTGCTTGATACTCTACCGCCTCTTTTTAAATGATTTAAATCATCTACTGTAAACCAATGATTCACCTTAAGCTTATTATTTTCTAACCAATTAACTATATCCTCTTTACTATTTCCTTCTTTCAGCATATTTGCTGCATAATAAACTAGTAAACCTAATCCCATTGATGCACTTTTCGTATCTACTATAGTGATATCCGCATCTTTTATTTCTTCATCTATAATTTCTTTTGCTAATCTTGCACTGTTAACACATCCACTTAAAGCTGAAGAAAAACCAATATATACTATCGAGTATCCTTCCCTTACATATTTTTTGAAATTTCTTTCAAAAGTATCTACGTTTACTTGTGATGTTTTTGGTAACTTGCCATTTCTTATAAGGCTATAAAAATCCTTGTGTGATATACTTTTTCCTAAATCATCAGGAATATCTTCACCATTAATATTCACTATTATTGGCATAACTTGAATATTATTTTCATTAACAAAGCTTATAGGTAAATCACAACAAGAATCAGTGAAAAGTATAGTCTTCATTATATTCCTCCTATTTTGCCAAATATAACTTCATTATAATAATATTTTATTCTATAAAATTTAAGTTCATTTTTATTATATTTCTTCATATTTACTCTGTCTAGATATATTAAGCAATATTCCCATTGCCCCTAAATTAAATACTAATGATGTTCCTCCATAACTAATAAATGGCATTGGAACTCCTGTTACAGGCATTGAACCACTTACTACTGCTATATTTATTATAGCTTGTATTGCAATAACTGAAATAATTCCTATAGCTAATAAAAATCCATAATTATCCCTTGCTTTTACGGCTATTGTAGTTCCTCTTATTACTATAAACATAAATATTGATATTATAAAAATGCATCCAATCAATCCTAGCTCTTCACCTATAATTGAAAATATAAAGTCATTATGAGGTTCTGGCATAAACAAAGCCTTTTGCCTTGAATTTCCAAGTCCAACTCCAAATATTCCTCCTGACCCTAATGCATAAAGTGATTGAATTAATTGATAACTATCTCCAGATGGGTCAGCCCAAGGATTTAGAAAACTTGTAAGTCTATCTAATCTATAGCTTTGAGTAAATATCAATGCTAGCCCTGCAGCAATTCCAACTGGTACCAATGATAGCAAGTGACTGATTTTTGCTCCTCCAACCAAAATCATTATAAAAGCAACCATCATAATTATAGCTGTAATACTTAAATTCTTTTCCAGTAATACAAGAACTGCAAATACAGCTGCTATGCATAAATAAAGTATTGTTCCTTCTCCAAACTTCTTAATCTTATTTTTTCTTTTGTCAATAAGTAATGCTAAATAAAGAACTAATACATATTTTGCAAGTTCAGATGGTTGAAAAGATAATGGTCCTAACCTTATCCATCTTACAGCTCCATTTATATCAGCACCAGCAAATAAAACTATTATCAAAAGTGCTAGTGTAATTATTACTAACCAAGGAGTAAACTTTTTATAAATATGATAGTCTATAGACATGGTTATAGCCATACCTATTGTACCAACTATAACCCATGTAATTTCTTTAATAAAATAATAATCTGTATTATAAACATCCTTTTGATATAATGCATAATATGAGCTTGATGAATATACCATTACTACTCCAATAAACAGTAATAACAATAACGCACATAATAATGCATAATCTATACTTTTCATATTTATTTTTTTTATTTTTCTTCGTTTTACTTTGCTCTTTGAATTTACATTATTAATTCTATTCATCTTATCTCCTATTATCTATTCTTTTAAATCTAAAGAAACCTTAGTTCCTTTCTCAATAAGTTTTCCTTCTATAATACTTTGTCCATCAACTATTCCCATACCATTAGTTGAAAATTTCAAGTTCAAACTATTTAATATATTGCTAGCTTCTTCCAAAGTCTTTCCTTTTAAATTTGGCATTATAAGTTTATTGTTATCTATCTTATCATCTGCTAAATTCACACTAATAGTTGATCCTTCTTCTACTAATGAACCTGGATAAGGGTCCATATTGCTAACCTTTGAAGAAGAATTATTTATATTAATAGATAAATTATATTCTTCTAATATTTTTTTAGCTTCTGAAATACTTTTCCCTCTTATTTCAGGTACTACTACTGGGTCTTTTTCCGTATATTTTTCTTTATATACTTGAGAATCCATATAATTAAATAACTCAGTAAGTAGTGATTTTAATATTGGAGTAGTAACTGGTCCACCATAATATTGCCCTGCACTTGGCTCATTAACCTTTATATAAATAGTAATTTCAGGATCTTCAACTGGATATAATGCTAAAACAGATGCTATATATTTATCTGATGAATAACCTCCATTAATAGAATCTATTGTTTGAGCAGTACCTGTTTTTCCCCCTACTCTTCTATCTTCTCCCATAAAGCTTCCAATAGGTTGTCCTTGGTTAATTGTTCTTTCCAGGTAATCTCTTAAAATAGCTGTAGTATTTTCTGATACTATTCCTTTTTTTATTGTAGGTTCGAATATCTTATCAATTATTTTTGTTCCATTACTAGCTTCAGAAGTTATTTTTTTCATTATATGAGGTTGAATTAAGTCTCCTCCATTAGCAATAACATTAAAACCTGTTAATAATTGAACGCTATTTACTGTATTAGTTTGTCCAAATGCAATAGTTGCTAAATCCATTTCACTCATATCACTAACTGACTTAACAATCCCTTCAGATTCTCCTGGTAAATCTATGTTAGTTAATTGTCCAAAACCGAATTTATCAATATATTCTTTTAGTTTTTCACTTCCAAGCCTTGCACCTAATTCCATAAAACCTACATTACAAGAATTCTGTAATATTTCAGGAAGAGTTTGTGTTCCATGACCTGATGTATTCCAACATTTTATTGTTGTAGAACCAAATTTTACTCCTCCACTACAATAAAATGTATCATTCTCATTAGCTAATCCTTCCTCTAACACTGCTGCCATAGTTATATTCTTAAAAGTTGAGCCAGGTTCAAAGGTATCACTAATTGCACTATCTCTAAACATATTTTGAAGTTTATCAAAATCATCTTCACCATTAAATTTTTCGTAATCTTCATAAGGAGTGTTTGGATTAAAGTCAGGTTTATTTACTAGAGCTAATATTTCTCCATTATTTGGATTCATAACAATTATAGTAACCTCTTTAGCTTTATTATCTGTATATCCTTTTTCAGCTGCTTTTTCAGCCATTAGTTGTATATTTTCATCTATAGTTAACTCAATATTTTTCCCATCTACAGGACTTGAATATTTAACTGTTTGATAAGGTAAATCTTTTAAGCTTCCATCTATTTCAGATATCTTATATCCAGATATACCAGTAAGTTCATAATCATATTCTAATTCAACTCCATTTAATCCTATATTATCAGAATTTACACTTCCAAGTACATGTGCTAAGAAATTATTATTAGGATAATATCGTTTTTGACTGATAGAAGTTACTACTCCATATATATTTAAAGCTTTAATTCTATCACAGGTTTCTTTATCTATTCCTTTCATTAAGGTGCTTGTCTTAATTTCAACTCCATCTTCACTAGAGGGATTTAACTTTTTCTTTACTTCCTCTATACTAAGTCCAGATGCTTCTGCTAATTTTTTTGCTACTTCCTCTTTTGTTGTCTTTTTTTCTTCAATATATACATCTATAGCATTTAAATCTAAATCTACACTATAAACATCTATTGAAGTTGCAAGAATTGACCCATTTCTATCAACTATATCCCCTCTATTTGCTTTTACAATTACTTGAGAATTCCATTGTCCTTGAGCCATACTCTTATACTCTTTACTCTTATAAATCATAATATACGTTAGTTTACCAATTAAAAACATAAATATTAAGCAAACAATTATAGTTACATATAAAGCTCTTTCTCTATTATTTCTTTTTTTATTGTTATTTTTTCTTTTATTATCTTTAATACTTTTACTCATTCCAGACCCCCATGGTTGCAATTGTATTTTCATAAGTTTTATTATAACAAACATTAAATAATTATGTAAATTACTACATACTCTTTAAATTTAAAAAAGTAAAAGTGGAAACCACCTTTACTCATTATCAAATAGACTTAAATATTCTTCATACCCCTCTTCTTTCATTTTTTCTTTTGGTATAAATTTCAGTGAAGCTGAATTTATACAGTATCTCAAACCTCCTAGTTCTTCTGGTCCGTCACAAAAAACATGTCCCAAATGGGAGTTTGAAGATTTACTTCTCACCTCAGTCCTTACCATTCCATGACTTCTATCTATATTTTCACTTATAAGACTTCTATCAATTGGCTTGGAAAAAGCTGGCCAACCACAACCTGAATCAAACTTAGAATCTGATATAAATAATGGTTCTAAAGAAACAATATCTACATATATGCCTTCCTTAAAATTATCATAATATTCATTTAAGAAAGGTGGTTCAGTAGCATTTTCTTGAGTAACCTTATATTGTATTGTAGATAATCTATTTTTTAATTCATCCTTATTATATTTATTCATTTTTCATCCTCCATTTATTTATAATATTTACATACTTTTTTATTTATTCTTTGTAACAAATATTCTTTTAACTATAGTTTGTGGTGGGTTAGACTTTGTCATAGCTTCACTTACTCTCATATAAACCAAATCACCCTTTTGTAATTCTATATTATCTTTTTTGTCGTTAGAAGAATTCATAACTTTAGTTGTATCATCAATGATTCCTACTACCTTAATTTTATTTACTTCTTTATCTTTGATATATCCTTCAACAGTTATTCTAATAGATTTATTATCCTCACTTTTTTCAATAGCTAAGATCTCACCAATAACAATTGGACTTTTAGGATTTATTGATTTTTCTGGTTCTGATGCACCAATTAACGCAAGTGAAATAATCACCAGTGAACAAATTACTAATAATGATTTTCTAAATTTCATATTTAATCCTCCTTAATGTAAAATCATTATTAGTTTTATACAAATTAATATAAATATTCATTTTTTAGAAACATACAAATTATCTTTAATGTAAAATCTCCATAAAAAATCTTTAGCTTCTTCTGCATAATCAATACCTATTCGCTTGGTCTCAACTATCTCAAAGCTTTTATTTGGATTATGTTCTAAATACAAATCCCCAGATAAGTATAATTTTTTATAATTCTCATTTTTGGTTATATTTAATGCACTACATAACTTTGATGGACCATTAGTTAAATTTCTTTTTTGAGCCTTGCTTAATTCTTCATAATTTTTCTTAAATCTTACATTAGATATATAATCCAAATTATCTAATGGTTCAATAGCTCTTATTAAAACAGCTTCTGGCTCCTCTTTTTTATTAGTTACAATATTAAGACAATGATATAATCCATATATAAAGTAAACATATGCTATACCCCCTTCTTCAAAAAGAGGCTTTGTTCTTTCAGTCTTTTTGTAATTATAAGCATGACAAGCTTTATCTGTAGCTCCTATATAACTTTCAGTTTCAACAATCATAGATTTAATCTTTTTTCCATTAACTTCTCTTATAAGAAAGTCACCTAATATATCCTTTGCAACATCTATTGCACCTTTTTGATAAAAATCTTTATTAATTATCATATTTATTCTCCAAAAATCATATATATATATTTTTATTATATATTATTTTTTATTCTTCTTTATTATTTATTCATTAATTTTTTAAATTTACTTATTATTTTATTCTTTATTGAAATAATAAGTAAGCTTCAATAACACTTTTAAGAGGATTTCTATCTTTAATAATCCATTTAGAAATGAAAGTAGAAAAAAATAGCAAAGATAAAGGAACTAATTAAGCTACTTTATCTTTGCTTTTGCTATTTTAAATTATTAAATGACTCTATAGTTTTATTACTATCTTTGTAATTTATATATATTTCAGTACTTATTGTGGAAATCTCTATATATGGTCCACCCTTACTTTCAATATATAACTTTACCCTATCCCCATTTTTCAATTTGAAATCACCTTTCCTAATTGAACTACCATCACTATATCCATTAACTCTTAATGCTATTTCTGGAAGGGTATCTACTAATACTAATTCCTTAATGTCTTTTTTCTTAATGCTTGTTCCAAAATTGCCCTCAATTATAATAGATGTGTCTGTAACTCTTATTTCATTAGGTTCTTTTCCTGAAGAAAAAGTTATTAGCATTATTGCAAAGGTTATAAAGGCAATAACTACAAAGAAAATATTTTCTGCAATGCTTTTTTTATTGTGATCAAACTTTTGAATATAAAATAAATATCCAAAAATTACAACTACTATCAAAAAAGCAAATATGAAAAAAGAAATTTCAAAATATTTTGTGATAATTGCTCCTAAAATAATTATTAAAGCAATTAAATAGCACATCCTAGCAATATGCTTACCCACCTCTTCTATATCAACATTACGTTTTTTATCTTTTGATAAGGTATTATACCCTGAGATTAACCAATAACACTTATATTTTTTTATTGCTAATCCAATTAATACAAATAACAAACTTATTAAAGAAAAAATAATTATTTCTATCAATATTAATCACCATCTTAAAGGTTTTCCACTCACTTTAATAAGGTTAATTATACCTCTTTTAAATATTACTGTCAATATTTTAATAATATACTTCTTACCACTCTATTGTTAGGATATTAACCTCATCCTTAGTTAAAGATACCTTATATCCATGAAAAATTAACCAAGTTAAAAGTTCTTTTTGTATTTCCTCATTATCAGAAAGGAGAAGTGCAGAAATTTTATTTAAATTCATCTCCTTTGCATAGTTAATATTATCTATAATTTTTCTTTTTTGATTTACTATTAAATTATCAGACATAAATATTCCTCCTTTATATTTTATCCTATTCTTATACAAATAATATTATGTTAATTATGTTCTGGAAAATATTTATATTTAGTTATAAAAATAAGAGATAAGTTTAACTTACCTCTTGTTTAATTACACCTATTGCTATACCTAAAATACTTACATCCCTATTAGCTAATTCTATTGGTGAATATAATGAGTTTGCAGGCATTAATTTAGGAGTCTCTTCATTTAAATTTAATGTTTTTAAGGTTGCTTCACCATCTAAGTTTGCAGCAACTATATCATTATGATTGGCAGTAGCTTGTTTCTTAATAACAACTAAATCTCCATCACATATATTTTTATCAACCATAGAATCACCTTTTACCCTTAAAATAAAAGTATCTTTTCCTCTTTCCAGCCAATACTTAGGTAAATAAAAACTTCCTTCTATGTTATCATTCATTTCAATAGGATTACCTGCTGCTATGTTATTATACATAGGTACATCTATTAAATCATCTTCATTATATATAGTATTATAATTATCAAATATTTCTTTAATATTAGAAGCAGTATCTATATTGAATTCTACTACATCTTTATTTCTTAAATTAATATATTCAAATTTTTCTATTGTATTAATTACTTTCTTTTTCTTTTCAAATCTTAATTTAAAGCTAAAGCTTTTTCCCTTTATATCCACACCTAGTGTATTGAACTTTCTTCCTTTTATCATCCATGAATTTTCTTTATTATTCAATTCACTATTTAATATAAAAATAAAAGATGAATAAGATTTTTCTTTATAAATAGCTTTTATAAAATCTATTTCAGCTTTAGTCATTTTTTCAATATCATCTAAGAATATATGACTATAGATTCCTTTATATTTTTTAACATATTCAAGAGCAAATAATACATGATCATATTCATCAATAAATTGGCTACTGTATAATTTGTTATTATACATTTCCTTAATAATATAAATAGACTCTCTGGTATATGAATTTTTCTTAATTCTATTCTTTCTACCCTTTCTATCTACATTTAAATATTCTTCTATTGTTAAATTACTTGCTTTTATCCATGATATCTCATCTAATAAGAAATCTAATGTAGCCTTTTCAATAAACTTAGATTTCTTATAAAAAGTTTCTATTTCATTTTTTAGAGTTTGTAATACATTTAAAGATTCTTTTTTATCTATTATTTTAAAAACTTGTCCCTTTTCTCTAAGATATGCATTGTAATATGTATTAATTAGTTCCTCAAAAGTAACTATATTTACTCTATTTCTTTCTAACGAAAATAGTGAGTAGAAATAATTATTGTTACTTTCTTTATTATAAAGCTCATTAGCATTACTATTTTTAACATAATTCGAAGTAACAAATAGTATTTTATCATCTTCGTAAAGACAATAGTTGTTTTCCAAATTTAATGCTTTATAGATTGAAGCTGTACTCTTTCCTGTTCCTTCTTTACCTTTTAAAACTTGATATCCAGAAGTCTTATGTCTTATAAACTTATCTTGAGCTTTTGTTAATTCCATCTTTCCACCACCTTAACATCTGTCCAATTACTTATGTATTTTAATAATATAATCTATCCATATTTATGTCAAACAATAAGATAGTTTTAAATTTTAACTTCTAAACAAAACTATTTTAGTAAGCACACATATTTTATCTTCCATAGATGAAATAAGTGATACTGTAATATTAATGAAAAACGGAAAAATAGTTGACTCTGGAAATAAAGAGCTTCTAAAAAAAAATATAATGAAAAAGGTACATTAGAGGATTTATTCTTTAGAATAATAAATAATGTTTAATTACAATTTAAGGAGGGAAAATTCTACTCTTTTCTAGAGTCTAATTTTCTCTCCTTATTATCTTTAAATTTTCATTGCCTACTCATAAGATAATGATATAAATTTAATAAATTCTTTTTATACTACTTAGATAAATGGATTATAGAATCTTCCACCATTAATTATAACAGTAATTATAGAAATAATTAATAATAGTATAGCTATAGCTATTGTTATATAATCACCTTTTTCAAATTTTCTTCCATTATACCAAGTACGTTTTTTATTTTTTCCAAAAGCTCTAAGCTCCATTGCTGAACTTATGCTTTCAATTCTATCTAAGCTTGAGAAAATTAAAGGCATCAATATTGAAGCTGAATTTTTAATCCTTTTTGTCAATTTTTCTTTTTTAGACATATCTATTCCTCTAGCTTGTTGTGCAAAAGATATATCTTGATAATCACGTTGAACATCTGGAATATATCTTAAAGCAATGGAAACAGAATATGCTATCTTATAATTAACGCCAATTCTATTTAGTGATGCAGCAAATTCACTTGGATTAGTTGCAACCATAAATAATAAGGCCATTGGTATTATAGAAAAGTATTTTATGGTTATATTAAATTGATAAAATAACTGTTCTAAGGTTACTGTATAAGGTCCTGCAATTTTAAATAAATCAGTTCTACTTCCATATACTTGTACTCCTTCATATGGAGAAAAAATAAATATTGCCAAATTATTAAGTAATAAAAATATTAATATAAAATAAAGTACAAATGATACTTGTTTAAACTCTACCTTGGAAATTTTAAATACAATTATACTTAAAACAAACATTAATATAAGCAATCTTGTATCATAAGTAATCATAGATGCTATAGCCCATATTATAAATGCAATTAACTTTGCTGCACCAGTTAACTTATGAATAGGGGAATCTATATTGGAATACTCTAACATCTTACTCATATGCTCTAATCCTCCTATCATAATCAATAAATTTCTTTACAAAATCTCTTGGATTATCTAAATCAGCTTTTATAGCTAATTCATACAAAGATGTTTCTTTTAAATTTGCTTCATTAATAACATTTTTATCTGTAATAACATTTGCAGCTATATCATCAGCTAATTTTAACCCATTTGAAAATACAATAGCTCTATTAGTGTATTCAAGCATTAAATGCATATCATGAGTTATCATTATAATTGTAACTCCCTTTTTATTTAATTCCTTTAAGAATTCCATAATTTCAGTATAGTGTTTAAAATCTTGTCCTGCTGTAGGCTCATCTAAAATAATAAGTTCTGGATTTAATACTAATATAGATGCAATTGTTACACGCTTTTTCTGTCCAAAACTAAGGGCTGAAATTGGCCAATTTCTGAATTCATACAATCCACAAATTTTCAAAGTATTAAATACTCTTTCTTTAATTTCTTCTTCACTTAAGCCTCTCACTCTAAGGCCTAATGCTACTTCATCAAATATCATAGTTTTAGATATCATTTGATTAGGATTTTGCATTACAATACCAATTTTTTCAGCACGCTCTTTAATGGTTTCATTAAGCAAGTTTTTACCATTAAATAATATTTCCCCCTCAGTTGGCTTATAAAATCCACAAATTAATTTTGAAATTGTAGATTTTCCAGCACCATTTCTACCTACTATACTAAGCATCTCACCTTTTCTAACTTTAAAAGAAATACCTTTTAATATTTCTCTATTTTTTTCATATCCAAATTTTACATTTTTTAATTCCAATAAAACTTCATCTGATGTTTCTTTGCTTCCCTCAATAGTCACATCATATAAGCTCTTCAACTTATCTTTACATTTATCTATATTTAATGTATTTATATGTTGTGGATTAATATCTGAATTTACTTCACATTTCGCATACTTTAAAGCTGTAATATATAGAGGTTCACGTATTCCAGTTTCAGATAATATATTAGAACCTAAAAGTTCTTTTGGTGACATGTCCGCTACAATATTACCTTTATCTACAACAATTATTCTATCTACATCACAATGTAATACATCTTCTAATCTATGTTCTATAATAACTATTGTTTTATTTGTATTTCTTTTTATCTCATCAATTAATTCTATAGCACTTTTACCAGTTGCTGGATCTAAGCTTGCTAGAGGTTCATCAAATAATAATATATCTACATCACCAACCATAGCTCCTGCTAAGGTTACACGTTGTTTCTGTCCACCAGATAAACTATAAGGTGCTAAGTCTAAATGATTATCTATATCAACAATCTTAGAAGTTATTTTCACCTTTTCCTTCATTTCATTTTGATCTACACAATCATTTTCAAGCTTAAAAGCAATATCTTCTGCTACAGTTAATCCGATAAACTGACTATCTGGATCTTGAAGAACAGTTCCAACTGAATTAGATAATTCAAAGATACTCATATCTTTAGTTTCTTTACCATTTATTTTTAAACTTCCTGAAATATTTCCCTTATAAGAAAATGGAATTAATCCGTTTATACAATTTGAAATTGTGCTTTTTCCTGATCCAGATGGTCCAACAATAAGAACTTTCTCACCTTCATATATAGTTAGGTTTATATTATTTAATGTCGGCTTTGCTTGAGCTCTGTATTGGAAAGTAAAATTTTTGAACTCAATAACAGGTTTTTTCATAGCAAATCTCCCTTTACACGTAAAATATAATATTAAAGTTTTTATCTCCGATTTTAAATATTACTATATTTTTTTCAATATGTACACAAAAAAATCATTGATATTATATGTAATTAGTACATTTCTATATCAAAAAATAAAAAATACCAGAAACCTAAAGTCTCCAGTATTTTAATTAGGTATTATTCCCTATCTAAACTTCCTTTTTTAACTCTAGTTTTTGAATAAGTATTAATTAAAAAAGTTCCTAATATTCCTACTGTAACAGAATTAGAAATAGCAGCTATTATACCTTGTAAATAAACCTTATTAATTGGCTCTGCATAAATAATAATATCTAATGTAGGTGCAATTATAATCCATGAAATAACATTAGCAACTACTTGATAAATATTAAAAACAATAATTTCTTTCTTTTGAAATTCGCCTTCATTAACCTTTAACTTATTCCATGCTAATCCAAGTATTAATCCAACACATGCTGAAGCTATAACCCAACTAAACCAAGGTGAACCATAGAAAACTAAATCTTTTAAAGCATGCCCTATAAACCCTATTGATACACCTGCTATAGGTCCATATAAAGCTGCCATTAAAGCTAAGAATGCATAACTTGTTTCAATATTAGTATTTGGTATTCCTGATGGAATGGAACCGAAACGTCCTAATATCATAAATACTGCTGCTCCTATTCCTATTGCTACTATAGTTTTAATAGATAAATTCTTTTTCATTCTAATTCCTCCATATAATAATACTATCAGTACGTTTATTATTATTTTTATTCATATACTAATCTTGGAGCTTTTCTTATGGATATAATCCAACTTGTACCTGTTTGTATATTATAAGCTTTAGAGAAAGAACCTTGATTTATTGCCACTGCTAAATTATCTAATGAATTAACATATACTAAAGTTTCTCCTACATGAACATCAGCAAAGGATTTAGCATAAACCATTATATTTCTATAAACTTCTCTCTTATTATTCTTAATAGATACCTCTACTTTATCTCCATAATTTATACCTAAGCTTACAAATAATTCTCTTGATATATTAGTCCATAAGCTACCAAATCTTACATCTAAAACATCAATAGATCCAGTAACAATATCATTTTCCTTACATGCTTCAACTACAGGAAGTTCTACAACATCTTCTACTGGTATTTCTGGTCCAACTTGTTCGAAAGTTATAACTCCAGCTGCAAGCCTTGCACCAGTATATGCATATATATCTCTCCCATGGAAAGTATATGATGCTCCTGAATTAGGCAGTCTATTAATAGTTTCATCAATTTCTCTAGCTTCTACAATTCCACACATACGCTTAATATGAGTAAGAGTTCCATTATCAGGAGTAATTATATACTGACCTGTAGCAGTTTTAACTCCTATACTTTTTCTATTAGAACCTACTCCTGGATCTACTACTGATACAAATACAGTGTCTTTTGGCCAGTATACTGTAGTCTGAATCAATCTATATGAAGCTTCCCATATATTATATTGTGGTATTTCATGAGTTAAATCAAATAATTGTAAAGACTTATCAACTGAGTATGCCACCCCATACATAGCACTTACTGCTCCATCTACTATTCCAAAATCTGATTGAAAAACTAATGCATTTTTCATTTAAAGTCCTCCTTTGTTTACGTGTTAGTGTAAAGTTTTTACACTACTTTTTTTCTATTTTTCTTTATATATCAAG
>ERZ857882.1122-NODE-1122-length-32306-cov-5.445661_pt1 | contig 32306 bp, 30 predicted proteins | sample MGYA00519697_ERZ857882 | MGnify/ENA primary metagenome ERZ857882 (study PRJEB31778, sample SAMEA3449373) | human gut metagenome | biome: human gut; feature: human-associated habitat; material: faeces | place: United Kingdom | collected 2010/2012 ...
GGGGACCCGAAGGGCATCGATGAGATATTATGTGGATTCCCTTTCGATAATCTTTGAAAATATCATCATCTTTTTATTAATCCGCTGTCCCTGCTGAATGGCCTGAATGTTTCTCGCTGCCGTCAGGCTCAGATCATACAGCATATTGTCGAGCGATGTCAACGTCGGAATGCTGTTTTCTGCAAACACCGAATTGTTGATTCCGATCACCGAAACCTGTTCGGGAATTTGCAGCCGCATATCTGTCAACGCTCTGGTGCCGATGAGTGCAAGCAGATCCTCCGCAAAGATGATGCCATCAGTCTCGGGGTATTGCTGCATAAGCTTCTGCGTTGCTTCATAAGCGCCGGACCGCGTTTCATCCGTCTTAATTACAATGGGCGCGGCGCCGTTACAAAATTTGGCAACACCGGCTTCAAATCCCTGTTGTTTCAGGCGGTTGCTTGGCGTATCATGGTCAACGACATAGGCCAAATGCTTTTTCCCCTTCGTTGTCAGAAGCTTAACACAGTCAAAAACGCCGCTTTGCTCATCTGCAATCAAGCCATAGACATTCGGCGAATCCAGATAACCGTTGCAAATTACGACCGGCGTTGTTGGCAGATAGGTTTCGATTGCGTTCTTCACAGCGTCCGTCTGATAAATCGATCCCATCAACACCGCTGCCTCCACCTTGCGCTGGCTGAGCAATTGGATATAGCGTGCTTGCTCGCGTTCATCCCTGCCGGTATTAAAAATCAAGCAGCAATATCCCTGCCGGACAAATTCCCGTTCGATATAATACACACCATCCGTATGATGTGTTGTTCGGATATCGGATATTAAAATGCCAATAATCCGCGATGCCTGCGTTACCAAGCCCCGTGCAGCCTCGTTCGGAATATAGTGATACTCCTGTAGAAGTTTTTGCACGCGCGCTCTCGTCGCTTTCTTGACATGCGGATAGTTGTTGATGATGCGTGAAACGGTACTGGGCGAAACGCCGGCCATTTTTGCGATATCATAGATGGTTACTTCCTGCACAATTGCCTCCATTTTGAAACCGATATTATAATATTATATCTCGTTTGAATCCTCGTCAAGCTATCAGAGCCCATTGACAAGCAAAAAACAAGCATTTATAGTATAACAAACGATTGCAAAATACAGGAGGCTCCAATGGTACGCAAGAATGCAGAAAAAATTGTCGAACGATTTGACCACAAATTCGGTGGGGACGGTTTCATAACGGTTCGTAGCCTGACGAACAATGAGGATGAACTGAACGGAAAGGGCCGTGTGTTTGCCCATACCACGCTGCTGCCCGGTCATTCCATTGGTTTCCACAAGCATGAAGGGGAATCCGAGACCTATTATTTCTACAGCGGCAAGGGCGAATTCGATGACAATGGCACCATCGTTTCCGTTGAGGCCGGTGATGTAACCTTTACGCCCTCCGGAACGGGCCATGCAATCAAAAACACCGGTGATGAACCGCTCGAATTCATCGCGTTGATCCTGTACGCTTAATTGCGACACCGCGAAACCAGCGATGCAGCGACGTTTTTACCTGCCGTCGCTGTTTGGCGTGCATTTGCATAGAGCCCCCCGATCACCTTGTTTTCCCCATACGAAGTTTCAAAACGCAGTTCCGGATTGCCGGAAAATTCCAAGAGCCGCCCGTTGTCTTGCGGGTGGCTCTTCGTTTAGAATTTGTTGCTTTGGCGTGCATCCCCCATATGGTTTGGAAGCCTGCTCCGCGCTAGCCCCTAGATCAATCTTTGGCGGCCGTTGGCGTCGATGGTGGTATTGCCCTCGAGGAGCAGTTCATCAATCGTCACAAACTCATACCCTTCAGCCATCGCCTTTTCAATGAGCACCGGCAGATACTCCTTGATTTTGTAGCCATTATTGTGGCAAAGAATGATGCAGCCCGGCGCAAGGCGCGGGAGGACGGTGTCAAGGATCGTCTGAGAGCTGCGCTCCTGTTTCCAATCGATCGTATCGACATCCCACTGTATCGGTTCATACCCAAAGTCACGAACCGCCTTGATGACCGTATCGTTGTATTCCCCATAGGGCGCGCGGAACTTCGTGCATCGTTTTCCGGTGAGCGCCTCGATCTGGTCATCCAGCTTGCTGATCTCCTGCTGGATCTGCACTGTGTCCAGCTTGTTCATATGCGGATGCGTGAGGCTATGGTTGCCAATCTCGTGTCCCTTTTCGGCAATGGCTTTGACGTGCTCCGGATATTCCTCGACCCAAACGCCGCAAAGGAAAAACGTTGCTTTGATTTCATACTTGTCGAGCGTTTCCAAAATAAAGTCGGTTTTATCGTCTTCCCATGCCGCATCAATCGTCAGCGCAATCTTTTTGTCCGGCCGCTCCACGCTGTAAATGGGCAGTTCTCTCTTCTTTCCGGCCAAAACATTCAGCTCATACTCCTCCACCTGCGCCATGCGCGCCATCGTCGTCGTGATACCGCCGTTCTTCGTGAGCAGGATTGCGGCAACAATGGCGATCACGAGCAGCAGAAAGCCCAGCCCGGCCAGCAACAGCGTTTTCCTTTTAACGACAACTATCCGCACCCCATCTACCCCCAAATCTTAAGCTGTTGTACTTTATGCGACACAAGTCCCAAAAATCACAGCCGCTTGCGCGAATCCGGCCACAACCAGCGGATTTCGTCGGAGAATGCTGCGGCATACGGAAAAGAGCGGCCGCAACGCATTGCAGCCGCTCTGGTTGTTGGTTCGATATTGCTTATTCCAGAAAATCCTTGAGACGCTTGCTTCTGCTCGGATGGCGCAGCTTTCTGAGCGCTTTGGCTTCGATCTGGCGAATGCGCTCACGCGTGACGTTGAACTCCTTGCCAACCTCCTCGAGCGTGCGGGCCTTTCCATCGTCAAGGCCATAGCGCAGGCGAAGAACCTTTGCTTCGCGCGGCGTGAGCGAGTTCAGCACGTCCATCAACTGCTCTTTGAGCAGCGTCACCGCCACCGCTTCGGCCGGCGCCGGAGCATCCTGATCCTCGATGAAGTCGCCAAGATGGCTATCGTCCTCTTCGCCGATCGGCGTTTCCAGAGAAACCGGCTCCTGCGCGATCTTGATGATCTCGCGCACCTTATCCTCAGAGATCCCCATCTCCTTGGCAATTTCATCCGGACGCGGATCACGGCCGTATTCCTGCACCAACTGACGGTTGACGCGGATCAGCTTGTTAATGGTTTCCACCATGTGCACCGGAATGCGAATCGTGCGCGCCTGATCCGCAATGGCCCGTGTAATCGCCTGACGAATCCACCAGGTTGCATAGGTGGAAAATTTATAACCCTTTCGATAGTCGAATTTTTCCACCGCCTTAATGAGGCCCAGATTGCCTTCCTGAATCAGATCGAGAAACAGCATGCCGCGGCCAACGTACCGCTTGGCAATCGAAACAACGAGGCGCAGGTTTGCCTCCGCCAGCTGATGCTTCGCCTCCGGATCGCCCTCAGCCATGCGCTGCGCAATCTCTACCTCTTCATTCGCGGTGAGCAGCGGTACTTTACCGATCTCCTTCAGATACATGCGTACCGGGTCGTCGATATTGACGCCCTCGACCGCAGCAAGCGTGGATTCGATCTCCGCCATCTCTTCGTTGATATCCTCCGGAACCTCGACCTCTTCCACCACATCGATATTCATTTCCTCGAGGTGTTCATAGATCTTCTCGACCTGTTCCTGATCGAGTTCCAGTTCCTCCAGCGCGTCCATGATCTCCTTATAGGTCAGGATACCCTTCGCCTTTCCGGCCTCGAGCAAATCCTTGACCTTTTGCATGCGAGGATCGACCTTCTCCATCTTACCCCCACTCCTTTCCTGTCAACCGCGTAACTGTCGCGTTAAATTCTGTATCTGCTGCATCAGTTTCTCGCGCTGATGCGGTTCTATCGAACTGTCGGCCAACTCCAATGTCAGAGTCTCGATTTGCCGTTTGCAATCATACCGCCGAATCCGTTTGAGACAATCCTGTACGGCCTTCACGGGTTCCGTCAATTGCATATCATCCTGCAATACACCGGCAAGCTGTTCCGCCATGTCCTGCGGCAGGGCATTGAGCATGCGCGCGCAATTGGGAGGCGCATCCTGCGCATAGGAGGCCACAATCTCCGCCGCCAGTGCGCCGCGCGCATCGTTCTCAAGCAGTTCCAGCGCGCCCTCGGAAACCGCCGTCAAGGTGGCTTCCTTTGACTGTACCATCGCCTGCAGCAGCGCATTTTCCGCACGCAGCCGCGGGTCGTCCGCCTCCGGCTCTTTCCTTTGCCGCTGCATGCGCACCGGCCGCTTCTGCTGCACCGGTTCCATCGAACCTCCAGCTGCGCCCTGCGCCTGCAACGCTTCTACAGGATACCCCGTTTTTCGCGCAAGCTGCGTATAATAGCGGCCCTGTTCAACCGGCTGCAAGCTAGCAATAAAGCGGCAGGCTTCCTTTGCGTACCGCTCCCGATCGTTTTCATCGGTAAGCGTGTAGTGAAGCGCCATGCTCTCCAGCTTAAAGGCATTGAGGGAGAGCGCGTGCTCCTTGAGCGCATCGAACGCATCCTTACCGCGCGAGCGAATGAACTCGTCCGGGTCCAGCTTGTCCGGAAAGACGATGACCCGGACGTCAATCCCCTCTGCAGAAAGAATGTCCAACCCGCGGATCGTGGCATTTTGTCCGGCTGCATCCCCGTCATAGGCAATGTATACCTGCTGGGTGAACCGTTTGAGCAAGCGCGCCTGCTGCACGGTCAGCGCCGTTCCCAAGCTGGCCACGGCGTTGGTAACGCCCGCTTCGAACAGGCCGATCACATCCGTATATCCCTCAACAATGACCAAGTCCTCACAGCGGTGACTCTTTTGCAGATGCAACCCATAGAGGTTGTTCCGCTTGTTGTAGATCGGCGTATCGCCCGTGTTGATGTATTTGGGCTTATCATTGTTCAGCACGCGGGCGCCAAACCCCAGAACGCGCCCATTTGTGCCGATGATCGGAAAGGTCACGCGGTTCCGATAAGCATCATACACGGAGTTTCTGTCCGTATTATGCACAAGTAAGCCGGCATCCAATAATTCCTGCTGCGAAAACCCGGCTTCCTGCAAATGGTTTTTGAGCGCATCCCACGAATCCGGCGCATAGCCGATGCCGAATCGCTTGACCGAATCGCTCGTTAGCCCCCGCTTTGCAAGGTAAGCCCGTCCCGGAGCACCGTCCGGGCCGATCAGGGTTTCCATAAAAAAGCGTGCAGCAGCCTTACACGCATCGGACAATCGTTCCTTATATGCCCGTTCGCGCTGCAAACCGGCGTCCTCTGCCTGATCCGGCAGTTCCATGCCGACGCGGCTGGCCAGCGCGCGCACCGCTTCCACAAAGGTCAGCCGCTCCATCTGCATGACGAACTGGATGACCGTACCGCCGGCATGGCAGCCGAAGCAATAGAACATCTGCTTGTCCGGCGACACCGAAAACGAAGCGGTCTTTTCCCCATGCAGCGGGCAAAGCCCCCACAGGCGCCTGCCCTTCGGCTTCAATTCCATATAGGAGGAGATGACGGAAACGATGTCGTTTTTGGCCAACAGCTCGTCCAGCCAAGCATCCGGAAACGCCATCGCATTCTCCCCTCTCAAAACATATTCTCTGGTAGTTTATTCGACAAAACGCGCGCGTTTCCTGCCTCAGGCCCAGGAACGCGGCACGAACAGGCGCTCGTAGTCCCGAATTGCATAATTATCCGTCATGCAGGCAATGAAATCCGCCGCCACACGCATTTCCCCGTCCTGCTCACGCCGCAGCAAAAACTCTGCGGGCATCTCCTCCAAATGCTTGCAGTAATACTCAAACAACTGCTGTACTACCCGTTTCGCCTTCCCCTCCTCGCTCTTGGCGACGGGGTTGTAATATACGCGTGCAAACATGAATTCCCGAAGCGTCTGAAACTGTTCCGCTACCGCATCCGACATCCGCACCTCCGGGAGATCCGTGCTCTGTTCTACAACATCGTGAATCATCGTGTTGATGCGCGCGCGGTGGCTGCCGCCGAGCACCTCTACGCAGGCTCGCGGCAAATCGGATTCGCTGATGACTCCGGCGCGCACGGCGTCGTCGATGTCATGGTTGAGGTAGGCAATCCGATCGGCAATGGATACGACCTTTCCCTCCATGGTCGCCGGCGTGCCGCTGCGCTTATGGTGGAGAATGCCGTCCCGGACCTCGAAGGTCAGGTTGAGTCCCGCCCCGTTATTCTCAAGCAGTTCCACGACCCGCAGGCTCTGCACATTGTGTTCAAAGCCGCCCGGTACCAAGCGGTTCAGCATATCCTCTCCGCTATGGCCGAACGGCGTGTGCCCCAAATCGTGCCCCATAGCAATCGCTTCGGTCAAATCCTCATTCAGCCGCAGCGAACGGGAGATGGTGCGGGCAATTTGTGATACCTCAAGCGTATGCGTGAGCCGCGTGCGATAATGGTCGCCCTGCGGTGCAAGAAACACCTGTGTTTTGTGCTTGAGGCGCCGAAAGGACTTGCAGTGCAGAATGCGGTCGCGATCCCGCATAAAATCTGTTCGCAGCGTGCACGGTTCAATGGGGTGTTCTCTTCCACGGCTGTTTTTGACAAGCGTGGCATAGCGCGACAGCAGCTCGACCTCAGCCTGTTCCGCGTATTCTCTGCAATTCATAAGAACGCTCCCATCTTGCAATTTTCGTGTCAGGGTATCACAAGTACCCCCTTGTGTGAATAATACACCACAACTTGCGTGTTTCCTGCCAATTTGGAAAAAAATCGCAGGCAGAGGTCGCCGCAGCGTAGTCGATGCCCCAAAACGATGTTCTGGGGCGTCCTCTTTACCCCTGTTTGCCGGCAGGAGCGCCGCGAGCATTTTTTCTCTGCGCGTATCACCGGGGCGTTTCTGCAAGCCGGCGGGGCGAACCGGTTTCTGAATCGCTGACGTTCCTGTCGCAGCGTACGCTTGTACGGTTACGCTTTGCAGGCGTTTGAACACAAAAATGCCGGCCACGTTTGCGGCCGGCAATCCAATTCAAATCGTTACGGTCTTGATGATACGGTTAGTCCTCATCCGAAGCATCCTCTTCGTCGCAGCAATCACAATCGCAATCACCGCAGCAAAGCTCGATGTCTACCGGCTCGTTGCAGGAGGGGCAAATCAACCCATCCTCCGATTCCAGCATGTCTTCATCAAAGTAAATCGTTTCGCCGCAGGATGGGCAAACAACCTCAAGGAAATCATCCTCGCACTCGCAGTCCTCGTCATCGCCGTACAACTCGCAGTCGATTGCATCGAGTTCTTCATAGATCTCATCGACACAGTCGGACAGATCATCGTATGCTTCGTTCTGCTCTTCCAGTTCCTCGGCAATAGCGCCAAGCGCATCAATGATGCCGCGCAGCAGCTTTCCCTGCTTCTCATCCTCAATTCCGAGTCCATCGGCCAATCCATCCAGATAGGCCACCTTCTCCGAGATATAGCTCATGGTTGTTACCTCCCTGTCGATCGTTAGTATACGTCAGACGCGCTCCATGTATTCGCCGGTACGCGTATCTACGCGAATGCGGTCTCCCTCGTTCACAAACAGCGGAACATTGATCTTATATCCGGTTTCCAGTTCGGCGGGCTTGGTGGTTCCCGTCGCGGTGTCGCCCTTGAAGCCCGGCTCGGTATGTGTGACAGTAAGCTCGACAAAGTTCGGCGCTTCCACGGAGAACGGGCTGCCCTTGAAGAAACGAACCTTCACGTTCTCATTCTCGACGATAAAGTTGATCGCATCCTCAACCTGATCATGATTGAGCGGAATCTGCTCATAGGATTCGACATCCATGAAATAGTACAGCTCGCCATCGCTGTAAAGATACTGCATTTCCTTGGTTTCGATGTGCGCTTTGGGGTACTTGTCCGTGGGGCTGAACGTGCGCTCCAGCACTGCGCCGGTCATCACGTTTTTGAGACGGGTACGCACAAACGCCGCGCCCTTGCCCGGTTTCACATGCTGAAAATCTGCGATGGACCAGACCTGTCCATCGATTTCAACGGTTACGCCCTTTCTGAAATCGCCTGCCATAATCATAATGCTCTGTTCCTCCCAATCATTGATTGCTTTCGTTATTTATGAAATTACCAGCAGTTCCTTTGAGGAACTGACGAAGTCCCGGTAGCCGGTTTCGGTTACAACACAGCAGTCCTCAATGCGGACGCCGCAAAGTCCCTCTACATAGATGCCCGGCTCAATGGTGATGGTCATGCCCGGCTCGAATACGGTTTCCGAACGGACGGATGCGGTTGGCTGTTCATGAATTTCCAAGCCAAATCCATGGCCGAGGCTGTGGCCAAAGCAGGCGCCATAGCCCTGTTCTGCGATATAATCGCGCGCAACGGCGTCCAGCTCTTTCCCGGTGATTCCGGGAGTCAGCGCGCGGAGAGCGCGCTCGTGCGCTTCCAATACAATATCGTAAATGCGGCGGCATTCATCGCTTACCGAACCAACGGCAACCGTGCGCGTCATATCGGAATGGTATCCGTCCACGATGCACCCGAAATCGAGCACGACCAGATCGCCATCCCGCAAGCGACGATCGGAGGGCACAGCATGGCACATCGCACCGTTCGGCCCCGAGCCGACAATCGGGTCGAACGAGGCGCCTTCGCTGCCAAGTCGGGCGCCGATGTAATTGAGTTCCGCAACCACTTCGCGCTCCGTCATGCCGGGATGCATGCGGCCAAGAAGCTCCGAAAAGGAACGATCCGCAAGCGTTTGCGCACGTTGCAGGCTTTCGATCTCCGCCGGTGTTTTGAGCATCCGCAGTGCGGAGAGTGCATCACCCCAAGGCACGAAGGTCACGGGCAGGGCGCGCATCCGCTCATAGAGTCCCACGGTCAGTACATTCTCCTCAAACGCGCAGCGCCCGCAGCCGTCGCGTTCCATGATTTCCTTTATGCTCTCGGTCAGCTTACCCGCTTGTGGCTCAATGATCTCGTATCCCTTCGTCTGTTCGGCGGCCTGAATGGTATAGCGGAAATCCGTAAACAGGCAGCAGGACTTGTCCGTCACGAGTACCGTTGCATCGCAGCTTGTAAAGCCGGACAGATACCGAATATTGGCCAAGCCGGTGACAAGCGCACAGTCCAGCCCGCACTCCCTCATTTTCTTTCGGAGTCTTTCAATTCTGTTTTGCATGGCACCCAACCTCCCAGACAGTTTATTGTACCACAAACCGGGCTTTTCCAACAAGCCCTATTTATGGTACAGATTGTTCGACTGATAGCGCGGCTCGCAGGTGAAATTGATGCCGAGCTTTCTGTAGGTGTCGCTGTCGACCCGAGAGAGGATGACGCTCGAATGTGCTTCCGCGCCTTTCAGCTTGTCCAGTTGTTCCATCGCGTGTGCAGCGGTCGGGTTTGTCGCGGCGCAGATGGAGAGCGCGATCAAAATTTCATCGCTGTGCAGGCGGGGATTCTGGTTGCCCAGATGGCGCGTCTTGAGTTTCTGAATCGGGGCGATTACGATCGGCGAAATCAAATCGATCCTATCATGGATTCCGCCGATTGCCTTCAGCGCATTGAGCAGCGCGGCGGCAGATGCGCCGAGCAGCGCAGATGTTTTTCCGGTGATCATCCGGCCGTCCGGCAATTCGATCGCCATAGCCGGCTCGCCCGTTTCCTCCGCTTTTTTCAGCGCGGCGGCAATCACGGACCGATCTGCCGGCGTTGCGCCGCAGCGGTTCATGATGTATTCCGACCGAATCTCCTGATCCGCGGGCAGCGTGCCGCGCTTGCAGCCGCACAGAGCGGTATAGTATCTCCTGATAATCTCCTGTCGGGCGGCGGCGCAAACCGCCTCGTCATCAAAAATGCAGTACCCAGCCATGTTGACGCCCATATCCGTCGGCGAGTGGTAGGGCGACTGTCCGGAAATACGCTCAAATATGGCGTTCAAAACCGGGAAGGACTCCACGTCACGATTATAATTGACCGTTGTGACGCCATAGGCCTCAAGGTGGAACGGATCGATCATATTGACGTCGTCCAAATCGGTCGTCGCCGCCTCGTAAGCCAGATTGACCGGATGCTGCAGCGGCAAATTCCAGACAGGAAATGTTTCAAACTTTGCATAGCCCGCACGCACGCCGCGCTTGTGCTCATGATACAGTTGAGAGAGGCACACGGCCAGTTTTCCGCTGCCGGGGCCGGGCGCCGTCACGATAACCAGCGGGCGCGTCGTCTCAATGTAATCATTTTTCCCGAATCCTTCATCGCTGACAATCAGCGGCACGTTCGCGGGATACCCGGCGATGGGATAGTGGCGATACACCCGGATGCCGAGCCGTGTCAGCCGCTCTGCAAACGCATCGGCAGCCGTCTGCCCGCAATACCTTGTAATCACGACGCCGCCGACCAGCAGCTCCTTTTCACGGAACGCATCGATCAGCCGCAGTACCTCTGCATCATAGGCGATGTCGAGATCATTGCGCACCTTGTTGCGTTCAATATCGCCCGCATAGATGGCCAAAATGATCTCCGCATCGTCCCGCAGCGTCTGGAGCATATTGATTTTGCTGTCGGGCAGAAAGCCGGGCAGCACGCGGGAGGCATGAAAATCATCAAACAGTTTCCCGCCGAACTCCAGATACAGCTTGTCGTCAAATTGCGCAATTCGCTCGCGAATTTTCTCGGACTGCATGCTTACATATTTATCGTTGTCGAAACCAATTTTCCTCATGCGCTACAGTATATCATTTCCACCCATACTCTGGCAAGGGAGAAAACGGCACTACTGCGCGGAAAGCGCTGTGCTCAGCTTGGAGAGCGCCCTCTTTTCAATGCGGGACACATAGGAACGGGATATCCCCAGCAGCGTCGCCACCTCGCGCTGCGCCATACGATAGGCGCCAAAGAGCCCGAACCGCAGGCGTACCACCACATATTCGCGCTCCGTCAAAACCCGCTGCATCGTTTTCTTGATTCGTTCCGTGTCCAGCCGCGCCTGCACCTCATCCATTACGGTATCCGGGTTGCCGCCGAGGATATCCAGCAGGGTGACGTCGTTTCCATCGTTGTCAATCCCCACCGCATCGCTCAACGATACTTCCGACACCTGCTTTCGCTCAGACCGCAGGCTCATCAATATTTCGTTTTCTACACAGCGGCTGGCATACGCGGACAGCGCCGAGCCCTTGGACGCATCAAATGTGGAAACCGCCTTGATGAGGCCGATAGCGCCAATCGAGATCAAATCATCGATATCCCGACCGGAACGGGCATATTTTTTGGCGATGTGCGCAACAAGCCGTAGATTATGGGCAATCAATTTCTCCCGCGCTTCCTCCGAACCGTTTGACAAAGCCCGGATGCAGGCCTGCTCCTCTTCCTGCGGGAGCGGTTCCGGGAACGAGGACCCGTTGCGAACATAGGCTGCAATGAAAAATAACTCACAGAAGATATCAAACAGCTGCATGGTCTTTGCACCTCCACACCATTAGCCTATGCCAACGGCTGCTTGACCCATACGACAAAATGCGCCAAGTCTTGCAGCGGTCTCCTCCGCTGCCTGCGCTGTTCCCCTCCCGTTGTTGACTTGAAACCACCCAAAACAACAGAGCGGCTCCCGTATGGAACCGCTCTGCCAATAGCTGCCGCATGCCGATTACGGCCAATACGGACTGTACTCGAGAACATGCTGCTGATGCTCTTCATAGGTCTTGTCGAATACCAGCGCATAGTCATGCGTGACCGTGCCGTCTGCCGCCGTTACCTGCAGCTTGCCGTTGCAGAAGTACAGGTATCCCTCGTCGAGGTATTCCTGATTGGGATACAGCGCCGCCTCGATTGCCAGTTTTCCGGGGTTGCTGATAGGGCCGACCGGCAGGCCCGCTCTTCGATAGGTGTTATAGGGGGACTCTGTGGCCAGTTCCGTCTGCGTAAACGTATATTTTTTCACGTTCAAAACGTAGGACAGGCTGGCGCACGATTCCAGCCGCATTTCCTGTTTGATGCGATTATGGAACACGGCCGAAACCTTTGCAAAGTCGGTATCCACCTGCGCCTCCCGCTCAATCAGGGAAGCCAGCGTTACGACCTCATCCATGGTCATGCCCAATTCCTGCGCGCGGGCGATGTACTCGTCCGTAAAGACCTCATTGAAGCGATTGAGCATCTTAATGATGATCGATTCCGCGGATGCGTCCACGAACACCTCATAGGTATCCGGGAACAGATACCCCTCCAGAAGATACTTCCTTCCCTCCGTTTGCTCCGGAAGAAACTGAAAGCTCTCAAAATCGCCCTGATCCATACAGGCGTCCAAAAACGCCGACACATTGGGAAGAAGTCCCTTTTCAACCAGAACGCCGGCAATATCTGCGATCGTATAGCCCTCGGGAATGGTCAGCTTGATCGACTGTTTGGGCGGATTGCCCTCACAGATGATGTCTACAATCTGCTTGAGCGACATATTGCGCGAAAGAATATAGGTTCCCGCCTGCATTTTGTTGGCCTTGCCGACAAAGTCAACATACACCTTGAATACGGCCGTGCTCGGGATCAGCCCCTCTTCATCCTCGCCGCAGGCCTGATACAGGATGCGGGCGATCGTGCTGGCCGAAGAGGATTTGGGGATCACCACTTCGATCGGCATCGCGTCGTTGACGTCCACGGGCTCGATATAATTGGAGAGCACATAGTTGATCGTAAAACGCGCAGCAAAGAACACGATTACAACGCTGACCACAAGAACGATCAGCGGGCGGATCGTGCGCCAGATTCTTCGCTGTCTGCGCTTCAGGGCGCTTGTACTCTGTTTTCGCATGTTACCGGCCATCCTTGTCCGCTTACCCTTCCAAGCCGCTCAAGTCGACGTCGATCGCCTCGGCCAGAATTTTATACACATCCCCGAGCATTGTGTTCATGCGGTATTCCGCCATCAAAAACGCAGAAGCATCCCCATCCATCTGCAAGACTTCGCCCAGTTTTTGCAGTTTCTGGAACAGCTCCTCGTCCTTGCCGCCCTGCATCACAACGCCCTGCGCGCGCATTTGCAGTTTGTGATACTCCGCGATCAGCGCCTTGGTCGTATCGTTGGCCATGGCGGCTTCCCGCGTTTCCTGATACGTTTTGTATTCCTGACTCGATTTCAGCTGCGCCGCGAGCGCTCTCGCCGTATCGTATACCATAGATTTTCTTCTCCTTCGTCAGATTTCCAAAATGATCGGCAGCAGCACCGGTGTGCGCTTTGTTTTGCTCTTCAAAAACGCCTTGAGCTTTTGCCGGATTCCGTTTTTGATGGCCGCATACTCCGACTTCTGCGCGCCCTCGAACCGCTGCGCCTCTTCCGTCAGCATTGCGACCGTTTCCTGAATGAGGCTTTCCGATTCCCGCATATAGATGAACCCACGCGAAATGAGCTCCGGCGCCGCCATCAGCCTGCCGGTCTCCAGATCGATCACAATGACGGCCACAACGAGCCCGTCCTGCGACAGTAAGCGGCGATCCTTCAAGATCACATCGTCAATGTCGCCGATACCGTCCACCATCACGCCGCCTGCCTGCACACTGCCGCTGATTTTGCCGCGCCGTGTTGTCAGCTCGATCACGTCGCCGCATTCCGCCCGGAAGATATTTTCTTCAGGAATACCCATCTCCTCAGCCAATTGCGCGTGCATAAACAGGTGCCGGTATTCACCGTGTACCGGAATAAAGAACTTCGGCTTCGTCAACTGTATCATCAGCCGAAGCTCCTCACGGCAGGCATGTCCGGACACATGCACGTCCGCCATCTGATCGTAGATCACCATGGCGCCCTTCTGGAACAGATTGTTGATGACGCGCGACACGCCCTTCTCGTTGCCCGGGATGGCGGATGCAGAAATGATGACCGTATCGCCCTTGCCGATATTCAGCCGGTGCGTGGCGGTGGCCATGCGGAACAAGCCGCTCATGGGTTCGCCCTGACTGCCGGTTGTCACAACGCAAATTTGATCATCCCGGTACCGGTTGAGCTGATCTACCGTTACAATTCGATCCGCCGCAATTTTCAGATACCCCAGTTTCATGGCAATCTGCACGATCTGTTCCATGCTCCGGCCCTGAAAGCAGAGGACGCGGCCATGGCTGACCGCAACATCGGCCACCTGTTGAATGCGGTACACATTGGATGCAAAGGAAGCGACGATCACGCGGCCCTTTGCCGATTCAAAGCAGTGTTCAAACGTTGTTCCGAGTTCCCGTTCGGACTGCGTATACCCGTGGCGCTCGATATTCGTGCTATCGGAGAGCAGTGCAAGTACGCCGCGGGATCCGTAGTGCGCAAAGCGCTTGATATCGATCGGCTCGCCGTCGATCGGCGTAAAATCAACCTTGAAATCTCCGGTATGAATCACCGTTCCGATCGGCGTGGAGATCGCCAGCGCTACCGCGCCGGCGATTGAATGGCTGGTCTTGATGAACTCCACCTTAAAGCAGCCAAGTTCGATCCGATCCCCCGGTTTGATGCAGGTCAACGTCCGGTTCTTGATTCGCATTTCCTCGAGCTTGTGCTGCACGAGCGCCATCGTAAAGCTCGTTCCGTAAACGGGGACATTCAGATCGCGGAGCACATACGGCAGCGCGCCGATATGATCCTCATGTCCGTGCGTAATCAGGAAGCCGCGCAGCTTCGCAAGGTTCTCGGTCAGGTAGGTCACATCCGGTATGACCACATCGATGCCCGGCATCATCTCTTCGTCCGGAAAGATCAGACCGCAGTCCACCACAATCATGTCGTTGCCATACTCCATGACCGTCATGTTTTTGCCGATTTCCCCAACGCCGCCGAGCGGAATAATTCTTAGTTTACTCGCCATTCCTTCGTATCAACTCCCATAATAAAAAGCGTTTCCGCCGATTGTTTTATAATACGTCTTGCTGCCCCAGCTATGGCCAAGGCGGTCTGCCCGGAAGAACAAAACGCCCTCCGGTACATTGGTATTGCCGCCGCAAAATACATCCTCCGCATAGGAAACGATCTCATCCGGCGGCGTCATCGTCTCAAATTTGCTGTGGCCAATCACAGAGAATTGGCTCTTTCGGTATACCTCGGTCGAGATGGAGGTTTCGCCTCTGCCGAAGCGCGAAGATTTACAGCGATTGTAAATCACGCTCAAAACGGCCCGGTATGCCGTCTCGCCCTTGCCCTTGGCCTCAAGATAGGCGACCTTTGCCGCCAGTTCCAACTCCTCGCGCGAATACGCGCCGGTATGCGCCGCTTCCTCGGCAGGTTCCTCTCGTTCCGGCTCCGGTTCAAGCGGCTCAGGCGTAATCAGTTCCGGTGTACTCGGTTTCATCACAGGTGACGGCGTTGCCTTTGGTCGATTGGTCCGCTTCGGCGTCGGTTCCGGTTCCGGAACAGGCGTGGGTTCCATCGTCGGCACGGGCGTTGGCTCCGGCGTCGGCGACGGTGTAAGCGGAACGGGTGTCGGCGGCGGCATGCGAAGCGCCAGCACGACCTCCGGCTCTTCCTCAAGCGCCAGTGCAACACAGGCCGGCAATTCCGAACGCGGAGCGCGCGTACAGGCGCTCATTGGAAACATACATACAACACATAACCCCAGAGACACCAAGCGGTGCAGTTTCAAATTCGCCCTCCTCTTCGGGCGATAAAAACTTTGGGTCTGCGGCTCGCCCGATCACAGGATATATTTATGTATGTCCTCGTCGGTAAATTCATGATGCAGCCGTTCGCTGACATAGGCCGCGTCAATCGCGAGATCGATCACCGGATGCTGGCCGTTGGCGTTGAACGAAATATCGTCCAACAGGTTTTCCAGCACCGTGTGCAGTCTGCGGGCGCCGATGTTCTCCTGGTTTTCATTGGCAAGGTACGCATATTTGGCGATCTCGTCAAGCGCCTCATCGGTAAACGACAGGCGAACATTGTCCGCCGACAGCAATGCCGCGTACTGCTTCGTGACGGCATTTTCCGGCTGGGTCAAAATCGCTTTGAAATCCGCCTGTGAAAGGTCGTCCAGCTTCACCCGAATCGGGAAACGGCCCTGCAATTCGGGGATGAGATCCGTCACCTTGGCGGTATGGAACGCGCCTGCCGCGATGAACAGGATATAATCGGTTTTGATGGGGCCGTACTTGGTCGAAACCGTCGACCCTTCGACGATCGGCAGAATATCCCGCTGTACGCCCTCTCGCGAGACGTCCGGGCCGCTCATGTGATGATTGCCGGCAATCTTGTCGATTTCATCGATGAAAATAATGCCGTCCTGTTCCACGCGCTGCAAAGCGTCGCGGTGCACATCGTCCATATCGATCCGCTTTTCCGATTCCTGCTGAATCAGAATGCGCCTCGCCTCCCGAACGGGCAGCTTCCGCTTCTTCATCTTTCGCGGCAGAAGTCCGCCGAACATATCGCCAAGATTCAGGTCGATGCCGGCGGCAAACATGGCGTCATTGGCAGGCTGCGCCTCCTCCACCTCCACCTCGACCAATACTTGTTCGAGCTGACCGGCGCGAAGCTGCAGCGTGATGCGCTCGCGTTCCGATTGAAAGGCACGCTTCTCCTCATCCGACATGGCCGGTTCCTGCTTCTGTTCCGGCACGTTGCCAAAGAGCAGCTGCAGCGGATTGACTGCCGGCTGGCGCTCGCTCTGCTTCATGGGAACCAAAAGCTCGATGAGCCGCTGCTCCGCAGCCGCCTCGGCAACCAAGCGAACGTCCTCCATTCTCTGCGCCTTGCAGATGCGGATGGAGGCCTCCACCAAATCGCGCACCATGGATTCCACATCGCGTCCCACATACCCGACCTCGGTAAACTTGGTCGCCTCTACCTTCACAAACGGGGCGTCCACCAGCTTGGCAAGCCGCCTTGCAATTTCCGTTTTGCCGACGCCGGTAGCGCCCATCATGATGATGTTTTTCGGCGTGATCTCTTCGCGCACCTCCGGCGGCAGGCAGCTGCGGCGGTAGCGGTTGCGCAGCGCAACGGCAACGGCGCGTTTGGCCCGATCCTGACCAACGATATATTTGTCCAGCGCTTCAACGATCTCTTTGGGTGTAAGCAAGCTCATGTCTCAGATCTCCTCCACGACAATATTGCCATTCGTATAGATGCAGATATCGCCCGCGATGCGCAGCGCCTTCTGTGCAATCTCCCGGGCGGAAAGATCGGTATTCTGTTTGAGCGCCTTTGCCGCCGCCAAAGCATACATACCGCCGGAACCGATGGCAGCGATGCCGTCATCCGGATCGATCACTTCGCCCGTACCGGAAACGATCAGCAGTCCGTTTGCATCCGCCACGATCAAAAGTGCCTCCAGCTTGTGCATAATCTTATCGCTGCGCCAATCCTGCGCGAGCGAAACCGCCGCCCGTGTGAGCGAACCGCTGTATTGCTCCAGCTTTTGTTCAAACCGCTCACAGAGCGAAAACGCATCCGCAACCGAACCGGCAAAGCCGACGACCACCTTATCGTGATAGAGTCTTCTCACCTTTTTGGCGGTTGCCTTCATGATGTTTGCATTATTCATCGTCACCTGACCGTCACCGGCCACGGCACACTTACCATCCTTTTGTACGGCGATGATCGTCGTTCCGCGAAGCTCCATGCCTATCCTCCGAATGTTTTTCCCATTTTAACACAAAAAAGGGCGTGTCGCGCCCCATTTATAGAGACGTTTGCAATTCTTTCACGATTGCAAGCGCCCGCGCTGCCATCGCCTCGTAACGCTCCCGCTTTGCGCAGGGCGGATTGGCAAGCGGTTCCATGATGCCGAACGTGACGTTCATGGGCTGAAAATCACCGCCGACATACCCCGAAACATAATGGGCAAGCGCACCGATGGCCGTCGATCGCGGCACGTCGGCAAACGGCAGACCAAGGCAAAGGCGCGCCATCTGAGCGCCGGCAAGGAGGCCGCTGGCGGCGGATTCCACATACCCCTCCACGCCGGTGATCTGGCCAGCAAAGAACAAGCCTGGCCGCTCGATCATCTGATACCGGCAGTCCAGCAGGCCGGGGCTCGGCAAAAATGTATTGCGGTGCATGACGCCATAGCGCGCAAATTCCGCATGTTCCAGGCCGGGAATCATTCCAAAAACGCGGCGCTGCTCGGGGAACTTCAGGTTGGTCTGAAACCCGACCATGTTCCAAAGATGCCCCTGCGCATCATCCTGTCTCAGCTGTACCACGGCAAACGCACGCTTGCCGTCCTTTTCCAGTCCCACCGGTTTCATGGGGCCATAAGCGAGCGTAAGCTCTCCCCGCTTGGCCATAATCTCGACCGGCATACAGCCCTCAAAAACGCGCGGCGTCTCGAACGCGTGCAGCGGCGCGGTTTCCGCACTGACGAGCGCGCGGTAGAACGCGAAGTACTCCTCGCGCGTCAATGGACAATTCAGATAGTCGGCACCCCGGTCGTAGCGGGAAGCGCGGAACACCTTGCTGTGATCGAGCGACTCATAGGTAACGACCGGAGCCGCCGCATCATAGAAGTGCAAGCCACCGCCAACAAGCGCGCCAATGCGCTCCGACAGCGCATCCGATGTCAGCGGGCCGGTCGCAATGATGGCCGGAACTGCCGGGATCTCCGTACACTCCTCCGAATGCACAGTAATGAGCGGATTGCTGCGGATTTGCTCGGTCACAAGCGCCGTGAACCCCTCGCGGTCCACTGCCAGCGCGCCGCCGGCTGGAACCCGCGTCCGGTCCGCGCAGCGAAGAATCAGGGAGCCCAGCTGCCGCATCTCCTGCTTGAGCAGGCCGACCGCATTGGTGAGCTGATCGGAGCGCAGGGAGTTGGAACAAACCAGTTCCGCAAACCCATCCCCCTTGTGGGCAGGCGAACGCTTTTGCGGCTTCATCTCGAACAGATCCACCGCAATGCCCCACCGTGCCAGACGATCGGCCGCTTCGCAGCCGGCGAGTCCCGCGCCGATCACGCTGACACAAGGTCTGTTACTCATCCTGTTTCTCCTTTTTGCCGCCGCGATGAATATAGCCGCACGCCTTGTCCATACAAGCGATGTAACTGCCATTGCGGCCGGATTTTTGCACCATGAGTTTGCCGCACTGCGGACAATGCATATTCACCGGCTTATCCCAGGAAACGAAATCGCACTCCGGATACTTTTCGCATCCGTAGAAGACCTTTTTCGTGCCCTTCTTGCTCCGGCGCTTGATGAGCGCCGCACCGCACTTCGGGCAGGGAACCTCCAGCTTTTCCAGAATCGGCTTGGTGTTCTTGCAGGACGGATAATTGGGGCATGCCAAAAACTCTCCGTACCGGCCAAGCTTATAGACCATCAGCGCGCCGCACTTATCGCACACAACGTCGGACACGCGATCCGGTAGTCGGACGGGTTCACGGGGAATTGCCTCCTCTACCGACTTGCGGAACGGCCCATAGAATTTTGAAAGCATATTGGTCCATTCGACCTCGCCCTCCTCCACGCCGTCCAGCTTCTGCTCCATGCCAGCGGTAAAGGAGACGTCCACGATATCCGGAAAGTTATCGCGCATCCAGTCGTTGACCGTGGTGCCGAGCTCTGTCGGAACGAGCAGCTTCTTTTCCCGCATGAGATAGCCGCGGTCGATAATCGTGGATATGGTCGGCGAATAGGTGCTCGGCCGGCCGATGCCCTTTTCCTCCAGCGTCTTGACCAGCGTTGCCTCTGTGTAACGGGGCGGCGGCTGCGTGAACCGTTGATCGCTCTCCACACCGCACTGCTCAAAGATCTCGCCCTCGTTGATGGCCGGCAGCGCGACCTCCTTCTCCTGCGCTTCGTCCTTGCCCTCGGTATATACGGCTGTAAAGCCGTCGAACAACACCCGCGAGCCGTTTGCCTTGAACGTGCAGCCGTTCGCGTCAAACGTCACAGCCGTAACCTGAAAGCGCGCATCGGTCATCTGACTGGCCAAAAAGCGCTCGTAGATCAGTTTGTACAGTTTCCATTGATCGCTCGACAGAAACTCCTTGACCGCCGCCGGCGCATTCTGAATATCGGTCGGCCGAATGGCCTCGTGCGCATCCTGTGCGCTGGCACGGCCGCGATAGACATTTGGTTTTGGCGGAAGATATTGCTTTCCAAAGCGGGCTTCAATATAGGCAAGCGCAGCCTGCTGCGCCTCGTTTGCCACACGCACGGAATCCGTTCGGATATAGGAGATCAGGCCAACCGGACCCTTTGCGCCCAATTCCACGCCCTCGTAGAGCTGCTGCGCAACCATCATGGTGCGCTTGGTGGTAAAATTCAGCTTTCTGGCCGCCTCCTGCTGCAGACTGCTCGTAGTGAATGGCGGCGCGGCATGGCGCGCTTTCTCCCCGCTCTTCACCTCTATCGCACGGAACTGCTGCTCTTTGATGCGCGCGAGCACGGCCGCCGTTTCCTGCTCGGTATGCAGTTCCCGCTTCTTGCCGTTCTCTCCGTAATATTTGGCTTCAAACGCCTTTTTGCCGCCCTGCTCCCGAAGCTGTACGGCAATCTGCCAATACTCCTCCGGTTCAAATGCCGCAATCTCCCTTTCGCGGTCGCAGATAATGCGCATCGCAACCGACTGCACGCGGCCTGCGGAAAGGCCCTTGCGCACCTTTTTCCAAAGCACCTCGCTGATTTCATAGCCGACGAGACGATCAAGCACGCGCCGCGCCTGCTGCGCATTGACCAAGCGCATATCGATCGGGCGGACATTCTTAATGGAGTTTTTAACAGCCGTTGCGGTGATCTCGTTGAACTCAATCCTGCACTTGCTGCCGGGATCCATGTGCAGCACCTGCGCAAGATGCCAGGAAATCGCTTCTCCCTCGCGATCAGGGTCGGTTGCAAGAAAAACCTTTTTGGCGTTCTTTGCCTCTTTCCGAATGCGCTCGAGCACTTCGCCGCGTCCGCGAATGGTAATATACTTCGGTTCAAAATGGTTGTTGACATCCACGCTCAGCTGACTCTTGGGCAAATCGCGCACATGTCCGTTAGAAGCGACAACTCGATAATGGCTGCCCAAAAACTTTCCGATCGTTTTCGCCTTCGCGGGCGACTCCACGATGACCAGAGATTCAGCCATGTCATTCATCCTCCAAACCTTCATTTGCCGACGAATCGTCGACCAAAACGCTGTTGAGCGTGTCCAGCGCGTATAGACGCCCGGACAGTGGCTTAATTATTCCCGAAAACTGCATGCCTGTCAAGAGCGAGTTTAGCTGCCCCACCGGCAGGGACAGCATTTCCGCCAAATCGTCAAAGCTGCGCGAATCCGTTTTCAAAGCGTTGCAGACCGCCTGCTCGTCGGTGGAAAGCGTATCCCACGCAATGCGTTTGGGGCCGGACTGGAAGGCGTCGTAATCATCGATCTGTTCAAATTCCTGCAGCACATCCGCAACGCAAAAAATGGGCTTTGCTTCACCGCGCTGGATCATGCGGTTGGTACCAATGCTCTGCAGATCGGTCAGCCGTCCCGGTACGGCAAACACCTCGCGCCCCTGGTCAAGTGCATATCCGGCCGTAATGCTGGTACCGCTGCGATCCCCCGCCTCGACGACAATCAATCCGCGCGCCATGCCGCTCATGATTCGGTTCCGAATCGGAAAATTCTCGCGCATCGGGCGCGTTCCGGGCAAAAACTCGGTGATGACCGCGCCGCGTTCGGCAATCTCCTCATAAAGATCGCGATGACAGCTCGGATAGATCACATCGATGCCGGAGCCGAGCACCGCGACGGTCGGATACGGCGATTCTTCGCAGGAGAGCGCGCCGCGCGCGGCACAGCCGTCGATACCATCCGCCATGCCGGAGACGATGGTACAGCCGGCCGCCGCCAGATCATGCGCGAACAAATGTGCAATTTCGCGCCCGTACTGCGTGCAGAGCCGTGAGCCGACCATGGCGACCGGCAGACGCGGCGAAGGCTCCAGTCTGCCTCGATAAAACAGCAGCGGCGGCGCATCGCTGATTTCACGCAGCAGTTCCGGATAATCCGCATCGGTCAGCAGGGATACGCCGACCCGATGCCTGCTCAGCCAGCCGGTATACCGGTCCATAAACGCTTGATCCGCCGCCTGTATCAACCGATCTGTCGCCGTTTCCGACAGGAATGAAAAGCCCGTGCGCGACCGAGCGGACGCCAAACGATAGGCTTCCTCAAGGTCGGGAAAGCGCATTTTCGCCTGTCGGAACGCATGCGCGTTGCCGGACACGCCATAATGCAGCCAAAGGTGCAGCCTACAGTTGTCATCCAGTTCACGCATCTGCGCCACGATACAGCCCCTCCTTTATCTCCCCGTCATATCGAGGCTGCGATATTGAATCGCCTCGGCATAATGTTCCCGCCGGATGCTGTCGCTGCCCTCCACGTCGGCAATCGTCCGGGCGACTTTCAAAATGCGCTGATAGGCCCGCGCCGACAGTTTGAGCTGTGCATATGCCTGCCGGAGCAGATTCTCCGAATCGGCGTCCGGACTGCAATACTGCTTGACCTGCCGCGCGTTCATCTGCGCATTGCACAGGATACCGCCGTCCTGAAAGCGGGCGCGCTGACGCGCTCTGGCCGCATTTACGCGTGCGCGGATCACGCTCGACGGTTCTCCGGCAGAGCGGTCGCTCAGCTCGGCATAGCCGACTTCCGGCATCTCAATTTGAATATCGATCCGATCCAGCAGCGGGCCGGAAATCTTTGCGCGGTATCGCTGCACCTGTGCCGGCGTACAGCGACAATGCTGTGTGCGGGATCCACGATTGCCGCACGGGCAGGGATTCATCGCCGCCACAAGCATGAAATCCGCCGGATAGGTCATGGTCGCCGCAGCACGGCTGACGGTGATCACGCCGTCCTCCAGCGGTTGGCGCAGTGCCTCCAGCACATCGCGCTGAAACTCGGGCAGCTCGTCCAGAAACAACACGCCCAAATGCGCAAGACTCGCTTCACCCGGCATTGCATGCGCGCCGCCGCCAACCAAGGCCGGCGCGGACGCGCCATGGTGCGGCGAACGGAACGGGCGCTCCATAACCACGCCCTTTCCCGCCGTAGCGCCCACAATGGAATGGATTTTCGTAATTTCCAACGCTTCTTCCAGCGTCAGTTCCGGAAGAATGGAGGGAATGCTGCGCGCCAACATGGTCTTTCCCGAACCGGGCGTACCGATCATGAGCAGATTGTGTCCGCCGGCAACGGCGATTTCCGCCGCGCGCTTTGCGCCCTGCTGCCCCTTGATGTCGGAAAAATCCACACCAAAGTCAATCCGCTTCGGATCCCACGTCTGCACGGCCGCCGGTTCAATCCGTTCCGTTCCGCGCAGATGCGCCACAAGTTCATGGAGCGTGCGCACCGGCAGCACGGTCAGATCGGCCAGATAGGCGACTTCGAGCGCGTTCTCGGCCGGCAGGGCCACGATGCGCCCGCCGCTTGCATAGGCCCCGAGCGCCATGGGCAGCACGCCGCTCACCGGCCGCACAGTTCCGTCCAGCGCCAGTTCGCCGAGGATCACCAGCCCGTCCGCCGCGCCCAGCGGAATCTGACCGGAGGCCGCCAGCAGCGCGATCGCAATGGGCAGATCGTATACCGGCCCCTCCTTGCGCATGCCGGCCGGCGCGAGACTGACGGTAATATGCGCCGTTGGAAAGGTAAAACCGGCGTTCTTAATCGCAGCCCGCACGCGGTCGCGCGATTCCCGCACGGCGGCATCCGGCAGCCCTACCGTCTCATAGGCCGGCAGGCCGCCCGCAAGATCGGCCTCCACCGTGACCGGGAAGCCGCCAATGCCGTTCAAACCGTGACTTGTCACGCGTGCCAGCATGGTTTTATCCCTCCTTCGCCCCCTCGTTCTCTTTGAACACAAACAGCCGGTTCCCGGCATAATTCACAACGATGGCAAACGGCATGGCGATCAGCTTGCAAACCGTATCCCCCTTGATAAACGAGGAGAGGAATGCCGGAATCCAGGAGGAGACCCATGCGTCATCGATGACAAGCACCGTACGGCAGAACCACATCACGCCGAGGGACACGCCGAGCGAAACCAGATTGACGATCAAAAACAGCGCAATCTCCCGCGCACTGCGCGTGCGGGCATCGCGAAATGTCCAGTTGCTGTTCCACGCATAGCTGTTGACGATGCCGCAGCAATAGCCGATGACCTGCGCCAGATACGTCCAGCCCAGCAGCAGGTTCAGCGCCTGAAACACGAGAAAATCGACCAGCGTGTTCAGCACGCCCACGATATTGAACTTTACAAACTGTATCACGGTGCGTTTCGCGCCGGATTGTTCTTTACGCTCCATACATCAACGCTCCTCCCGGAAGATATTTGATCAGCGCGCCCCACCACGCGGGAATCGGCAGGCCCGACAATCCCGGATACAACAGGATAAACAGCAGTACCGCAAGCCCCAGCCATATCCACTTGACGCACGACAGCTTCGGATACCGCTCCTCGCCTTTTTGCAGCAGATATACCGCCGCCATCAGCAAAAATGGCACCGTGGCAAAGAAATGGTAAATGAACGTGCAGCGAGGCACCAGCACCCAGGGCAGATAATTTGCCAGAACGCCCACGCAGAAGATCTGCTGCGCGCGATCCGGTTTGATAAAGCCCGAAAGCCGCAACAGCAGCAGGGCGACCGCGCCGATCGTGCCGACCCACCATACGGCCGGGTTACCGGAGGCGGTCAGCGTGGATACGATACCGGCGGCTGCGTCGTTTCCGGAGTAGTACCACATCGGGCGCATGGTAAACGGCCACTGCCACCATGCCGATTGATACGGATGCGTCGCTTCCAACCCGCTGTGGTAAGAGAACATGAAGTTCTGGTACCGCCAGAAGGTGTCGAACGCCTCGGACAGGCCATAGCCCTCCGTCCTGCCCGCCTCATAGATATAGTAGGGCAGATACGAGCAGAAATAAATGATGAACGGCACCAAAAGGAAGAACAAACAGCACCACAGCAGCGTGTACAGGACGTTCTTCCAAAACGGCTGTACGAGCTCCCTTTCCCGCTCCGTACCGTTCTTTTCGTTTTTCCTGCCGGCCGGCGGCACTGATTCCTGCCCTCCCTTACGCTTTGGCGTCAGGGCCGCATACTCAAAGTAGCGGGCAGCCAGCGATCCAAAGAACAGCACGGCGAGCCCAGCGCCCGCATAGATGCAGATCCACTTGCTGGCCGCGCCGAGGCCGAAGAACAGCCCGGAAAGCGCAAGGGGCTTAAGGGTTTTTGAAAGCCCATCGGTGAAGAAATTCATCGTGATGTACTGATACATGTAATAGTACATCAGCAGGATAAAGAACACGGCATAGACGTCGATCGTGGCAATGCGCGTCTGCGTAAAATGCATGAAGTCGAACGCGAACAGCGCGGTGCACAAAAAGGCATACTCCGTTTTCCTGAACAGCCGCTTGCCAAACGCATACAGCACCGGCAGCATGGCGATTCCGATGAGCGCGCCCATAATCCGCCAGCCGAACGGATTCATGCCGAATACCGCGACGCCGATGGCAATGATCAGCTTGCCGAGCGGCGGATGGGAATTCTCATGTGGCGCGAGATTGTGCAGATGTTCATAGGCAGTGCGCGCATGATACAGCTCATCGAAATACATGCCGTTGAAGTAGGAAGGCCTGTCCGGCACGGTATCCTGCTCATCGAGCAGCGCCGCCTGTGAGCCGGAGGGATTGGAAATCACCGCTTCAATGCGGTTGCCCGCCGTGTCGAAAAAAGCAATTTCATTCAGCTTCAGCGAGCCGGAGTAGAGCTGCAATTCGACCGTACGCGCGGTGAACGCCGTCTGCACCCGATCCCAGCGGAACATCTCATCATAGGTCTGGGTATAGGTCTCCTCGTGCCCGTCCCCGGCCCGAAGCAGCAGAATTCCGTTGTTCTGGATGTTGCCGTAGATCCAGTATTCGCCGACGGCCGTCTCGGCCGGAAATTCGACCGTGACCGTTTCGCCCGGAGTCTGCGGCGTCCAATCGGTTTCAGGCGCGGACAACGTGCCCAGATTGGTCAATGCGACAGCGCCGTAAACGAGCACCAGTCCCAGCAGGAGCAGGCGATCCTTTCTGGTATACCGCAGGCGATTGTCGGTCGGCAGCGGCGGCAGCACGGGCGTGCCGCTGCTTCGGTTCGTGCGCTTGTTTTCGCGGGCTGCGGGCTCCGGCCCTCCGGCGGCGACCGGTTTATGAACGCGGTTTCGGATCAGTATATCGATCGAAATCCAGAGCAGGTACAGAAAACCGGCCAGTTCCAACGCTGCGCCAACCCTCGTAATGGCATCATAAACCGGGCCGCGCAGCCACTGATGATCCACGATATACATGGCCGCGAGCGCATTGATGAGCAGTGTCACCGTCATGCTCAGGAAGCTGACAAGGATGCGCCGATCGCGCTCATAGAGATATGCCATGAGCAGAAGCAGCAGCACCGGAAACAAATACCTTTCGTGCATGTAGTGGCCGAACGTGAAAATCATGCTCAGCATGCAGGCGGCAGACAGATACAGCGCGCCCTCATGCATTGGGACGGACGCGTGCTGCCGCGCATCCGTTCCGATGCGCTTTGTCGAGGATACGATATACAGCGCCGCGCCAAGCAGCACGGACAGGCCAATGAACAGCGGACCCCATGTGGAATAGGGAACGCCAAGCACCCGGGTATCCACCGGCGCCCAGTTGTGGCCGAGCAGCGCCGGAAAATTGAACGCCTCGATGGTTGCATACGGATAGGAGGTTGCCGTGGACAGGTACTTTTCAAACAACCATCCGAACGGCTGCGTCCCCTGAAACGGCAAGGACCCCAAAATGAGAACCGCAAACGCCGCCAGAACGGCAAGAACGGTCTTCAAAATCGTCTTGCCGAGCGCCTTCGACTGATAAACCTTTACAAAATAGGCCACCGCAAGAAGCGGGCCGAACATCAGCGCCTGCGGCTTGAACAGGATCGCAAGGCCATAGACCGCGCCGGCGGCAACCAATCGATCGCTGAGCAGCAGATAACAGGCGGCCACAATGCCGAGCGTCAGCACGGAATCGATTTGCCCCCATGCGCCGGAAATGAACATCGCGGTCGGATTGAGCGCCAGCAGGCCCGCGAGCGTGAGCGCAAAGACCTCTCGCACGCCCTGTTTTCTGGCGATCCGGTAGACCAGATATGCGGAAGCGATGTCGGCAATCGTTGCCGGCATTTTATAGAGGAACACCATGCCCGCGCTGCCGTAGGAGATGCCAAGCAAGCGGCACAGCCCTGCGATCGCCCCGCAGACATACATATAGCCCGGCGGATAATCGGCGAACATGCCGGAGGTGTAAAAGCCGGATACACCATGCTCGAGCACAGCATTGCCCCAAGCCATAAAGCAGGCAATATCGGTCGGATGACCGACGAAAATCAAAGACAGGACGAGGCGCAGAAGGAAAGCGAGTGCAAAGACGATTCCAAGAACGGCGCCGGGCCGGCTGGGATTCTTGATGCCGTCCGCCTCGGTTCTGAGCAGCCGGACATAGAGCAGCCCTCCGGCAACAGCAATCCCGGCGGAGACCAGCAGCATGAGCGGGAACATGGTTGTACCGCCCTGCCGTACCTCCGCAGCGTCATCCGCATCCGATCCGGACGATGCGGAAGCGCCCGTGGAATTGGCCAGATCGATGATCATGCCGCTCTCCACGTCGTCGCAGGCAAACAGTGAAACATCGGAAAACCATGCGGTACCCGCGCTCTCTGCGCCATACCCTCCAAGCCGCAGCGCCACCCGTATCTGCGTCTGTTGTTCGCCGGTTTGAAAATAGAGCGTTATGCGCGTCCAATCGGTGCTGCCGGACACGCTCTCGGAATAGCAATAGCTTCCATCCACGCCATAGTTGTCGATGGAAAGGGTTGCGCCCTGTCCGCCCGATACCGATTCGGTTTTCAGCAAAGCGGTCAGGCGGTAGACGGCGCCGCCCGCCACATCGACCTGTTGATACACACGAGAATCATTTGCAGCAAGGTTTGTCAGGCGCAGCGAAACGGCGCCATTCTCCAGCGCTTCCAGCGAGGTCTGTACGGATGCCGCATCATTTTGATAAGCATCCAGTATCCAGCCGGCCGGAAGCGGCAGAATCTCGGATGATTCGGAAAAATCGGGATTGAAAATGAGATTGTCGCCGGAAACATGATCGCCATCGGCCTGCACCGCCATCGGGAACAAGCAGAGACAAACGATCAGCACGGCCGCAAGGAACTTTCGCATGCAAAAAACCTTCTTTACCTACATGATTACCATCGGTTTCCATAACACACTATAGCATAGACAAAAAGGAAGCGCAATCAACCCGAAAAAGCGTTTACAATATGTTGAATCCTGTTCTCTGTCAGATAAACCTCCACAACGTCAAACCGCGCGGGCCATTCCTCGCACCGGCGCTCCATGAAATAGCCCTGCGCCGCCAACAGCAGGTAACGCTGCTTTCGAGAATCGACCGCCATGGCGGGTGTGCCGAAGTGCGTATCGCTTCGCGCCTTCACCTCGACAAATACGATACATCCGGCCTGCTCCATGACCAGATCGATCTCATACCGGCCGTAACGGTAATTTCGTTCCAAAAGCCGATACCCGCGCCGCTTCAGATACCGAAGCGCTTGTTGTTCCCCTTTTTTGCCGATGTCCGTCGTCTTCATAAGAACTTTTGAATAAAGGTAAGCCGGTGCAGCGGGCAGGGCCCGTATTGCCGGATTGCCGCAATGTGCTCCGCCGTACCGTAACCCTTGTTGCGGCAAAAGCCATACTGCGGGTAGCGCGCATCCATCTCGATCATATAGCGGTCGCGCGAAACCTTGGCGAGAATCGACGCTGCGGCAATCGAGTAGGACTGCGCGTCGCCATGGATCAGCGAGTGCTGTTTTGCCGGGATGTCAAGTCCGGACAGCGCGTCGATCAATACATCCGTAACCGGCGTACCGATCGACGCAAACGCCTCGGCAAAGCCGCGTTTGGTCGCCTCCAATATATTGATTTCATCGATCGTGGCCGCATCGATCCACGCCATCGACCACGCAATGCAATGCTCCTGCAGCGCGGCAAATACCGACTTCCGGCGCTTTTCGCTGAGCTTTTTGGAATCGTTCACATAGGGCACCAGCGGTTGCGGCGGCATGACTGCACAGCCGACCACTACCGGGCCTGCCAGCGGTCCGCGGCCAACCTCGTCCATTCCCGCGAGCACACAGCCCGGTTCCCGCCAAAACGAACGGTCAATCGCCGAGAGCAGTTCCAGTCTCTCCGCTTCAGGCATTCTCGGCATTCTGCGCCTCCTCATCGGGCGATTCCAGCGTCACGCGCGCCAGCTTGCCCGCACGGTATTCATCCAGCACGATGCGCGCAGCCCGCTCCGTATCCAAAGCACCGCCGGAAAGGATGAACGCACGGCTTTCGCATACCGCTTCGAGAAGCGCTGCCGGCTCCATGTCCGGCGCGGTCTTTGCATACCGATCCATCACCGCCTCGGGCCGGCGCCGCATGAGCTCAAACAGCAGTTCTCCGGCCAGCTGCTCCACGTCCATCACATCGTCCTTGATGGAGCCGAGGAAGGCCAGATGGCGCGCATAGCGCTCCACCTCAAGCTTTGGCCAGAGCAGACCGGGCGTATCCATCAATTCCAGGTGGGGGGTGATCTTCACCCACTGCTTTCCCTTCGTTACGCCGGGCTTGTCCCCGACCTGCGCACGCACCTGGCCGGCAATCCGGTTGATGAAGGTCGATTTTCCAACGTTTGGAATGCCGACGATCATAACGCGAACGACCTTGTTTACGCCCCGCTCCCGCATCCTTTCCACACGCGGCGCCGCCGCCTGCTCAATGAGCGCAATCGCCTGCTTTTTGCCGCTGTTGCTGGTCGACACGATGGATTCCGCCAGAACGCCCTGCGCTCTGAACCACGCGAGCCACGCGCGGCTGGTCTCCGGATCGGCCAGATCGCTTTTGTTGAGCAGCACAACGCGCGCTTTTTCGCGGAACAGCGCATCAAAATCCGGATTGCGCGTCGCGGCCGGCGCGCGGGCGTCGATGAGCTCTACGACCACATCGATCAGCTTCAGATTCTCCTGCAGCATGCGGCGTGCTTTGGCCATGTGGCCTGGATACCATTGGATCAACATAAACCGGTGTTTCCTCTCGTCTTGACTTAACAGATAAACGAAAACCCCGCGCCAAGGGCGGCCGGGGTTTTTGCTTGTATTCTTTGCTTATTTCTTTTTCTCAACAATGCGCTCGCGAACCTTGGCCGCTTTGCCGGCGCGGTCACGCAGATAGAAGAGCTTCGCGCGGCGCACAACGCCGTGACGCACGATCTCGATACGGCCGATACGCGGGCTATGGTACGGGAACGTTCTCTCAACGCCGATGCCGTAGGAAATACGGCGAACGGTGAACGACTTGCGAACGCCGCCGCCCTGAATCTTGATGACAAGGCCCTCAAAGTTCTGCAATCTCTCACGATTGCCCTCGACAACCTTCACGAATACGCGAACGGTGTCGCCAACCTGCAGTTCCGGCAGGTCCGTACGAAGCTGCTCTTTTTCCAGCTCTCTGATGATGTCTGACATGAAAATTGTTCTCCTTCACTATACTGATAGACGTTCATGCCCATCCAAGAACAGCGGACCGCCTATTGTCACAACCGCAATTATATCATAGGGTTTCTGCGAATGCAAGCGAATTTTGCTTCGCATTCATTGGTTTTTCGGCCGTGCCTGCCGAGCAGTTCCGGCCGGTTCTGCTGCGTTTTCATAAGCGATTGCCGGTGTCTCCACGCAACGATGTTGGCATGATGGCCCGAAAGAAGCACCTCGGGTACCGTCATTCCGCGAAATTCCGCAGGCCGCGTATACTGCGGATATTCCAACAGCCCCTCGCCCGCATGCGACTCATCCGCAGCGCTCTGTGAGCAGCCGAGCACACCCGGGATAAACCGGCTTACGCAGTCAACGAGCACCATGGCCGGCAGTTCACCGCCGGTGAGCACATAATCACCGATCGAAATTTCTTCGTCAATGATCGACATGACGCGCTCGTCCACGCCCTCGTAATGCCCGCAAAGGAGCACCAGACGCTCCTGCCGGGCAAGCTCCTGCGCGAGCGGCGGCGTCAGCAGCCGTCCTCTCGGCGTGAGCAGAATCCGCTTCGCCGGACGTGGATCCAGATTGACAACATGCTCCATGCAGTCGAAGATGGGCTGCGCCATCATCACCAGCCCCGCACCGCCGCCAAAGGGATAATCGTCCGCCTTTTTGTGTTTATTATCGGTATAGGCGCGAATGTCATGCGTGCAAAACTCCAGCAGCCCGCCGGCGGCCGCGCGCCCCAACATGCTCGCGCCGAGCACGCCGTCAAACATCTCGGGAAACAGGGTTAAAATGTCAATCCTCAAACAGCCCAACCTCCCGGAGCACGCCGGCGTCAAACACGATCCGCCTGTTTTCTATGTCCACGAGCGACAGTACCCGCTTGAGCGCCGGCACCATCAGCCGCCCGTTCTCGATCTCGTAGACATCATTTGCACCCGGCTGCAGCACGTCGGTTATGCGGCCGAACGCAGCGCCTTCGGTATCAAACGTTTCGCACCCGATCAGATCCGCGATGAAATACGTATCGGGCGGAAGCTGCACGGCGTGCGCGCGATCCACGCAAAGATACTTCCCTCGCAGCCGCTCGGCCGCCTCGCACGTTTCCACCCCTGCAATTTGCAGCACGACGGCATCATTGAGCAGGCGGACGCCGGACAATGCAACAGGGCGGTATTCGCCCCGTTCCTCCAAATAGGCTTCGGAGAGGCCGCGAAACCGCTCTATTACATCCGTTGTCGGTATCAACTTGACAGCGCCGTGAACGCCGTGCGCGCGCACGATCTGTCCAATGCGGAGATATTCCCTGCTGTTCAAACGATCTCCACCGAATACTTGCCATTATCCTTCACGGACGCCGCCTTGACGACCGTGCGGATCGCCTTGGCAATGCGTCCCTTTTTGCCGATGACCTTGCCCATATCGCCGGGCGCAACGTGCAGCTCGATCACGGTGTATTCGCCGTCCTGTTTGGTTTCCACCTGCACCGCGTCGGGATCATCCACAAGGCTCTTTGCAATAAACCTGACCAGCTCGTCCATCGATGGTTCCTCAGCCGATTGTGCCGCTCTTCTTCAGCAGCGCACGGACGGTATCGGTGGGCTGTGCGCCGTTCTTCAGCCACTGTGCAGCGCGCTCGTTGTCAACCTTGAGCTCGGCGGGATCGGTCAGCGGGTTATAGTAGCCGATCTCTTCCACAAACGTACCGTCGCGGGGCGCGCGGGAATCGGCCACGATGA